>JGI11783J13700_1081895_pt1 | contig 11330 bp, 4 predicted proteins | sample ElkSlonscriptome_6_FD_13700 | JGI IMG/M metagenome (IMG submission 13700)
TATCTTTAGATCCAAGTCGGGGACTGACTCAACTCCCCAGCACTTTGGTTGACCCCTCAGGACAAATTAACCGAACCTGTGCAGCTAGTAATCGTCAGAGTCAATTTACTGTCACTGGACGAGGTGGTTTACCTCAAAACCCCACAGATTTATTCAGTCCTGATTTGGTACAAGATGATTTTGGCACAGTGATAGCCAGGGAACAATATGAGGAAATAGAAAAACAAGCAGACGGGAATAATTCTTCTATTTCCCATCCTCCCAAACAGATTATCGAAGCCCAAGGTTGGATTATTGATGCCGAAGGAAATGTGGTGTTGACGGCTTATGTTCCTAATGGAACACCTCACGACGGTTGGCAAAATTCAGTCAATTGTCAGGTTACGGGAACGGCGTCCCAGTAGAGAGGTTCTATAGAACGTCTCTACAAATGATAAGATTGCTGATTCTTTCTTTAACCCACCTATTCGGGTATCGCATTCGTAATTATACAGCAGTTTGCGCTGCTATGCGGTACATTGTCGATCCCCCTAAATCCCCCTTAAAAAGGGGGACTTTGATCTACTGTACTTTATGGAGAGCGCAAAGCGCTGTAATAAAGTACAGTAGATTGATACACGAAATTTGATTAAATAGAATTACGGCAACCGTAGGGGCGCACTGACGTGCATTGGTGTCAACTTAAGCTCAACCCCTCACCCCCAGCCCCCTGACAGGTGTAGGTTTTTTATTTTATGGTTGGGACAAGACAAGGAGGACAAGGAAGGAAAGAAGACAAGGGGGAAAAACCGTACAGAATTCGGTTCGGTCAAACTAACTTCTAAAAGCCGAAACGCCCTATTTTTCGTTCTCACTCTTCCTTGTCTACGGTCGCTGAGCGAAGTCGAAGTGATGGTCTACCTGTCTTCCAAGTCTAGCCTAAACCCCCATCTTAAAAAACCTACCCTTGTGAGCCCCCAGCCCCTCTCCCACGCCGGGGAGAGGGGAGCAAGAGCATCCGATCCCCCTTCTCCCCACGGTGGGAGAAGGGGTTAGGGGATGAGGGGGAAAATGTTGAGGAGTAGATAGACACAGCTTAAAACCTTGCCAGCATTAACTTTCACCTCAAGTTGACACCAATGACTGAAGTGCGCCCGAAAGATCACCAATTTCAGTTAATAAATGGTGCGTTACGCTGCGCTAACACACCCTACGCCACTACAATTTTGCCATCATTTGGTGGGTTGAGAAGAGGGCGACCCAATCTAATTGAATAGACTGGTGTTGTTCATTGATGCAAGCGGGTCGCCCCTACAAAAATTGGAAATAATATCGAATTTGTTGAATTAATTCCCTTTATACCTGGGAGAGTTTTTCCTTGAAATCGTCTGCCTTCTGCATTATGAATTATTTCAATCTGAGGAAACCTGACGTAAATAAGAAAGTAAAGCTGCTATTTCTGGAGGAATGCCTGTAAATCGAATACCAAAATGATTTGGACTATCTACCGATTTTTCAACGACTTTCGCGTAAATATCCCCCAATCCTTTTGCTTTTTCTGTACCCATCACTAAATTAATCTTGAGATTACTCAACAATTCTAAAGACCGTTGGGTGTGAATTTCAGCACCATTCGCTGATAATTTTACGATTGTTCCTTGACAGAATTCCTGTCCTAAATGCTTTCCCGTTAAAACTATATACTGTATGGGTATTTTATTTTTCAGCACAACAAAATCTATTGTTGTTTTCGGCAAAAATAAATTAAACGTCCCGCCAATCCCACCAATTTCATAAATCGTAATCGGTTCAGTAAATCCTTTCGGATGAACGTGCAATTCCCCATCCACCCGAAGAATTGAACCCACCTGTTTGCACAAATCCTGAGAAATTAAAACTTGTCCGCCAACGGTATAGGATTCAATCCGAGACGCTAAATTAACTGGACTCCCCATCACCGTATATTTTGCCCGTTTTTGTGAGCCAATATTCCCCGCTAACACCTCCCCCCCATGAATACCAATGCCCATTTCTAAAGGCGGTAAATTTAGGGTATTATTGTACTGATTAACCTCTGTCATCGCCAACTGCATCGCGATCCCACAAGCGATCGCGCGTTGAGAATCGTCCTCTCGCTCAATCGGCGCACCAAATATGATCAGCATCCCATCACCCATGAAATCATTAATCACACCCTGATACTGATCAACCACATCCGTCATCACTTGCAAATAATGGTTAATTACCCTCACCCCCATCTCCGGTGACACTCGCTCAGAAATTGCTGAAAATCCTCTTAAATCTGAAAATAGAACCGTAACCTGGTGGTTTTCTCCACCTAAGCGCAATCCTTGAGGCGTCTCCAGCAAATTCGCCACCACTGCATCAGTGACATAGCGACCAAAGATCTGGCGCATTTGACTCGCATTGTAAGCCACATACCCGATAATCGCGATCGCAGACCCGGTTAACCCCAGAATCGGCGGAACCACAGGAATCCACCACCCCTGCAAAAACGCCCAGTAACAGCCCCCAACTAAGCCACCGCCAACGAAAATAAGACTTACCACCTTAAAAGTCAAATTTCCCCGATAACGCTGTCTCCAGGTCAAAATTGCCCCGACTACCGTCCAAGCTATGATCCACAAAACCTCCCAGAGTTCCGACCAAACCTGAATCAGCGGACGCCCTTCTAACGCCGCACTCAGCATCTGACTCACGACATCAGCATGAATTTCCACCCCTGCTGCTTGATTCACCAATCCCCGACTAAAAGGTGTGAAAAAGTTATCGGCGACACTTTCACCCGTGATTCCTATTAAAATGACTTGCTCGCGTCCCCAATCGTTTGGTATTTTTCCCTCTAAAACATCCGTGAACGAAATCGACTGAAACCTTTGTCCGAGATTGCGAAAATTAGAGATGATCTGAAATCCACCTGCATCTGTCCGAACATAGCTCCCATCATGTTTATTGAAACGGTTAAAAATAGCTTGACCCAAGCGATACTGAGTTCCCGCCTCATCGACTTGCTCAAGTGTAATCCCTTCCGCCTCTAAATAGGTCAAAGCCAACATCGTACTAAAACTCGGAATAATGTCCCCAGATGGCGTTCCCAGAGACAGTAAACTTCGACGAACCTTACCATCACTATCTAACACCAAATCATTTGCCCCAATCTGACCCAATTCGTTTAGGATTGGCGGAGAATTAACGGCTGTTCCATCAGCATCTCCGGCTACCTTCCGAATTCCAATCAAATTTGGTGTTGATTGAAAAACTTCGACCAATTCCTGATGCCCAGGTTCTACGGGCAAATCCCGATATAGATCCAACCCAATGGCTCTGGGCTGTTGTTGTTTGAGTATTTTTAGTAATTGGGCAAGTATCTGATCAGAGGGGGGCCAGTTGCCGAGTTTTTGGATATCTTGCTCATTAATTTCAACAATCACAATCCGTGAATCAATCGCTTCGGCTGGACGCCAACGAAAAAATTGATCCAGGGCGGCGAGTTCCAGTGCTTGCAGCCATCCCGCCCAACGTAACCCGATGACGATTCCGGCTACACTGGGAGCCGCAATGAACACACCCCGCCATTGCCAGAGTTGTTTTCTCAGTGTTGTCCACATACACTCAATCGACCCCCGGAAAGAGACAGGTTTAGCTGTTATCTTATCCTCTCAGTAGTCGGATAAAATTATGAGACGAGAGAACGGGGAACAGGGAATGGGGAATGGGGAACAAGGAATAGAGAATGGCGCAATCCTTGTAGTGCGAGCATCTTGCTCGCTGCTAATACCCAATTTAAATGCATGACAGCTTACTGGACTGACACAGCTAAGATTGTGGAATAGATTGATGGTTAAATTGGGCGCACGTCGGTGCGCCCTCAGAAATCTATCTGATTATTGAAGTTGCCGATAGAACACTCAATACAGACTGCGGTATCAAGGCAAAGGATTATGCCAACTCTGACATTCAAGAGTATTGGGTGCTAAACCTCAAGCAACGTCAACTGCACGTTTTTCGAGAACCGACTCCACAAGGGTATCAACGAGAGATAATCCTGGTGGAAAATGATCGGATTTCTCCATTACAGTTTCCGAATTTAAGCATCGACGTAGGGGTTTGGTTTCCAAACCCCTGTTTCCAAACCCCTGTTTCCAAACCCCTGTTTCCAAACCCCTGTTTCCAAACCCCTGTTTCCAAAACCCTGTTTCCAAACCCCTGGTGGTTCCCAAACCCCTACCTCGCGGTGAGGATGTCAAGAATAGGGTTAAACTAGGAAAACTGGCAGCAAATAGACTCTGCTAGCCGTTCATCCTACTCACACCCAACCTTTGTCCACGACGCGCGATCGCATTATGCCCACATTCTTATTAGAAGTCGGTACAGAAGAATTACCCGCAAATTTCGTCGAGAGTGCGATTAAACAATGGCAGTCGCGCCTGTCACAAAGCCTTGATGAACACCTGCTGACTCCTGAAAGTATCCAGGTGTATGGCACACCTCGCCGTCTAGCGGTACTGATTCAAGGATTACCCCGTCAACAACCCGATCGCGAAGAGGAAGTCAAGGGTCCACCTGTCAAAGCTGCGTTTAAAGACGGGAAACCCACCAAAGCCGCCGAAGGGTTTGCCCGGAAACAGGGCGTTACCCTCGATGATCTCGAAATCCGAGAGACAAAGAAAGGGGAATTTGTCTTTGTTGTCAAGAAAATAATCGGTCGTTCGGCGATTGAAATTCTCCCCGAAGTCATCCCCCAATGGATTTTTGGCTTAGAAGGGAAGCGGTTTATGTGTTGGGGAGATGGAGACTTGAAGTTTTCTCGCCCAATTCGCTGGTTGGTGGCGCTGCTGGATGATACAGTGTTGCCGATTGAATTAGTCAATGGTTCCGAAACGATAAACAGCGATCGCACATCTCGTGGACACCGTATCTTACACCCCGAATCCGTAACCCTTGCCAAAGCTGAGGACTATGTAAAATCCTTAGAATCAGCCTTTGTGATTGTAGAACGCGATCGCCGCAAGCAGATCATCCAAGACCAAGTTCAGTCAGCCGCACAAAAACTCAAGGGTCATACCCTACTCTATGAGGAATTATGGGATGAAGTCACGGATTTAGTCGAATATCCCACCGCGATTATTGGTCAATTTGACGCCGAATACTTAATCTTACCGCCAGAGGTGGTGAAAACCGTGATGGTAAAGCATCAGCGTTACTTCCCAGTCTTCAAGGATGAAACAGCGACTGAATTACTGCCTCATTTTATTACCTTGTCCAATGGTGATCCGGCAAAATCGGAGATTATCGCAGCCGGAAATGAACGAGTGATTCGCGCCCGTTTAGCGGATGGTGAGTATTTCTATAAAACAGACTTAGCCTCACCCCTAGAGAGTTATTTACCCAAATTAGAAACTGTAACCTTCCAAGATGAATTAGGGTCAATGCGTCAGAAAGTCGGGCGCATCGAAAAAACCGCATCCCGGATTGCAGAGCAATTGGCAGTGTCACAGACGCAGTGGACAGATATTATTCGCGCCGCCGCCCTTTGTAAAGTGGATCTTGTCACCCAAATGGTCTACGAGTTTCCTGAATTACAGGGCGTAATCGGACAAAAGTATGCTTTAGCCAGTGGTGAATCTGAGGCGGTAGCTACGGCGATTTTTGAGCATTATTTACCCAGAGGGGCTGGGGACAAGTTACCGGAAACCTTAACAGGGCAAGTGGTAGGATTAGCCGATCGCTTGGATACATTGGTGAGTATCTTTGGCTTAGGCATGATTCCCACCGGTTCCTCTGACCCCTTTGCCTTGCGCCGTGCGGCAAATGCGGTAGTTAATAGTACCTGGTCAGGGAATTTAGGGATTAATCTAGATCAGCTAGTGCAGGATGTTTCTGCTGATTTTGTCGCCACTTATTCCGAGAAATCATCACCCGTTGAAGCCTTGCAGGAGTTTTTCATTCAACGGATTCGCACCTTGTTGCAAGACGAACAGAAGATTGATTATGACTTGGTGAATGCGGTTTTGGGTGAGAATGATCAGGAGTATACCCAACGAGCCTTAAAAGACTTGTTAGATGTTCGCGATCGCGCTTTGTTCCTGCAAGGGATTCGGAAGAACGGCAAGCTGGATGAAATCTATGAAACGGTGAACCGTTCGGCACGATTATCGATGCAAGGAGACTTAGATTTCCAACAGTTAGATCCCAAAGCAGTTGTGCGTCCCGATCTGTTTGAAAAATCGAGTGAACCTGCCTTTTATGAAGCATTAGTTGCGCTAGTTCCCCGTACTCAAGCCGCACAACAAGAGCGCAATTATCAGCAAATTGTTGATGCATTGGCAGAGGTGACGCCAATTGTAAGTACGTTCTTTGATGATAAGGAAGCTGGGGTCATGGTGATGGACGAAAATCCAGAGATTCGGCGCAATCGGCTGAACCTATTGGGGTTACTGCGAAACCACGCACGGGTATTGGCAGATTTTGGCGCGATCGTGAAAAATTAAAGTACAAATGTTCTAAAACACTCCTGATCAAGCCTCCATTCCTTGCACCACTAAGCTGTTCGGCATTTAAACCTTAATATCAATCATGGCGCAATCCTTGCCGTAGTGCGTTTAGCGAAGCCATGCCGCAGGCTTTAGCGAAGCCATGCCGCAGGCTTTGCATCTTGCTCGCTACATCAAGCATCTTGCTCGCTACTAATACCCAATTTAAATGCATGACAGCTTATCAGGGAAAATGTACCATTGCTACCCCGGCTCCCTCTGCTCCCAGACGTTCCGGTGGAACGTCTCTACATGGCTCCCTCTGCTCTCTTCCCCTACCACAACACTTATTCAGCAGCCCCTAAATATAGCAAGTCTAAATAGGTTGTGGAACTTGTAAAAGTTTTGACCATTGCTATACCTTGGTTTCCAGGTTATCACCTTTTACAACTCAAATAGAATTGCCATATATGTGTTAATTTTTGTAAAAATACTCGCTATAATCGCCATATACGCTGTAACCTAAGCAAAGAAACAAATAATTGTTAAACAATTAATTCAAGTACTCCATAGCTCCCTAGGTTTAGACTAAACATAAATGACAGCAATGGTGTTAGATAAAAAAAAATCAATTCAAGAAATTGTCCAAGATATTGAGCAAAATAATATTGCTGTTGCTGTCGAAAAAATACGTCAAAAAGCTGCCACCTCTTGTCAACTTCCAACGACTTGGCTACTCAAAACAGCAGATGCCATAGAAACTGAAAACTGGAGTATTTTGTCTGAAAGCTTTGTCAACATGGATTTTATTGGTGAGGATGGTTATTTCTTAATCGTTGCACCTTACCAAATCAATCGAAAACGTAAAAAAAATGTCTGTTTAAGCGCCATTTACGGACAAATACACCAGAACGATGAGCCATCCATTGAACAACTCGAAAATTTGGTTCTGGAAAAATTTGGAACACAAAGGGAAGCGATACCCATAAACCTTTCGTTTACTGAAATAGCCAGTTGTGGTAACGTCAGAGGTGAAGCCGGTGAAGCCTTCATTGTTCCCAATGGATGGTCTTTTACTCAGGGTGCTTCCGGTCCGGCATTAAACAATGCCAAAGAACAGCAACAACGTTTTTTCGGGTCTAGCTACCAATGTATCCGAACCGTCTTTGAATCGGAAACAGCTAATTTACTATTAGCTCCCTTGGTAGATGAAATAAATAGTCAACGGTATCGTCATATAGACACTCAAGTTCATGAAGCTGGACATGGGAGTGGTTTGGGACTGGATTTCAAAATCAAGCAGAACCTTTTGCCTAACTATTCCTATAGTGGTGTAGAGGAATGGCGAGCTGATAGCCTAGGGTTTGAGTTTGCCGCTTGTCTTTTACCATCAGAAGAAGCCGGGAAATTAATCGCTGTCAATTTCTGTATTCGCTTTGGCTTAGATGCTCATCGAGCAGGAGGTATTGAAAAAGACGTGGATGTTTATGCGAGTCTAATTAGCTTGGAACATCTTTTTCAAAATGATGCGATTTATGTGACTCAAAATGGTCAAATGGCTTTGCGAAATTTGAGTTATTCTGGGTTACTACAAGCCGTGGAACTTCATCGTTCAAAAGCATTATCGCTAACCCGAAGAGAGTTAAACCTTAAAAGTCTTACAGGTATTTTTTCTCTGTACAACATCGACATTCATCCATCCACTCAATCAGTCTTTCAGGGGCTGATTCGGGAGCGGTGTCAAGGAATTTGGACTGAGTTACAGTAGTCAGGTTCACCTTTAGTGATAGAGTAGCTACAGGGGATTCATTTTGATCGGGTACAGGATTCAGTCCAGAGCTAGCTATAATCTGGCTATGTAGGAGTGTTGAATTCAGATAAAATGTCTAAACAAGAAATTGTTATTACAGCTACATTTACCAGCGAACCCGTTGCGGATTCACTGTCCTATTGGCTCCAGGAAATAGGCGCTGCTTATTCAATAGAGTTTGCTCCTTACAATCAGGTATTTCAAGAACTACTCAATCCAGCCAGTCTTTTAGCCAGCAATCAAAATGGCGTTAATGTAATTTTGGTTAGATTTGAAGACTGGGAAGGAACGAAGAATCGTCTCAAACTGAGAGTGAACAAGGTTCTCAAATCACAAATTTTGGGCGATCGCTTACGTCACACCTTACCCAATCACCTAGAAATTGCCCATCTTAATCAGTATGAAACGGAGTATCTGTACCAAGAGATCTTTGTCGATCATGTCTATTTAAAGCATGGAATTGTCTTCAATGAAGACGACTGTATCCTCGATGTCGGAGCGAATATTGGTCTGTTCACCTTATTTGCTCAACAAAAATCACCAAAAGGGACGATTTACGCATTTGAGCCAGCCCCCCACGCCTTTGACAAGCTACAGACGAATGCCAAACTCTACTGTCAAAATACTCATCTTTTTAATTGTGGATTAGGGAGTGAACCGAGAGAAGAAACTTTCACGTTTTACCCTCGTTCATCAGTTTTCTCAAGTTTTGCAGCGGATACAGAACAAGATGAAAAAGCCATTCGCTCAGTCATTGTCAATAAGCTCAAACGCGATAAGTCCCTAGATGAAGAGTCTGGGGAACGCCTAGCTGATCAATTTATCAAGGATAGACTGGAGCGAGAAACCTATCAAGCGCAGGTGCGAACGCTTTCAGAAATTATCGAAGAATATAAGATTGAAAAGATTGATTTACTGAAACTCGATGCTGAAAAAAGCGAGTTAGCAATTCTCCAAGGAATTAAAGAGAATCACTGGACAAAAATTCAACAGATAGTCATGGAGGTGCATGACCAAGAAGGCAGTATAATTAAACAAGTGATCAGCTTGCTGGAAGACAAAGGCTTTAAACTTGTTGTCGATGAAGAGTCGCTGCTGCACGGTTCAGGACTGTTTAATATCTACGCCACTCGCCTCAACCCAAAGCCAAATCCCCAATCACAGCAAGTCGGACAAAATGCAACTCAAATCGAGCAAACAATCAAGGAGTTTGGCAGTGCTTTGAAAACAGCACAGGCGCGATCACTTAATCCCTATTTAGTCTGTATCTGTCCCCCTTCTCCAACGACTGATCCAGCGGTTGAATTGTTACATGAAAAAAGGCAAGAACTGTTAGCCGAAACGATTAAAACTGTCAGGGGTATACACCTGATCAAAAGTCAAGACTTGAACCGGATCTATCCGGTAAAAGACTATTATGATCCCTACGGAGACGAACTCGGACATATTCCCTACACGTCCACTTGGTTCTGTTCCCTGGGGACGATGCTGGCGCGAAAACTATTGGCGTTGACAACCTCTCCCTACAAGGTGATTGCCCTTGACTGTGACTATACTCTATGGCAGGGGGTTTGTGGGGAGGATGGCGTTGCTGGCGTAACCATTACTTCCTCATTTCGAGCCTTACAAGAATTTATCATTGAACAGCAAAAATCAGGAAAGTTGATTTGTTTATGTAGCAAGAATCAAGAAGAGGATGTTTTCGCCGTCTTTGAGCAACATCCAGATATGTTGCTCAAACGCGAGCATCTAGTCAATTGGCGGATTAACTGGCAATCGAAATCAGAGAATTTGAAGTCTTTAGCGGCTGAATTGCAACTGGGTTTAGATAGCTTCATTTTCATGGATGATAACCCCGTTGAATGTGCTGAAGTCAGGGCTAACTGTCCAGAAGTCCTGACATTACAACTTCCTCAAGACAGCGATCGCATCCCCCAATTTTTACAGCATATTTGGGCGTTCGACCAACTCCAAGTCACTCAAGAAGACCAACAAAGAACCCGTCTCTATCAACAGAATGTCCAGCGTCAGCGTTGGCAAGAAGAGTCTTTTTCCTTTCGGGATTTTATCACCCAACTGAACTTAGAGATCGAGATTTCTCCCCTAGAAAGCGAACAACTGGCGCGGGTGGCTCAACTGACCCAACGAACGAATCAATTTAACCTGACAACTATTCGACGCTCTGAAGCCGAAATTCAACACCTTTTGAATTCAGGACAATTAGACGGTCGAGGGGTTAGCGTAAAAGACCGCTTTGGCGATTATGGTTTAGTGGGTTTATTATTATTTGACACGCAAGACAATGCAATAGTTATCGATACATTTTTACTCAGTTGTCGGGTACTGGGTCGCGGTGTAGAACATAAAATGCTGGCTTATCTGGGAACTCTTGCCCAAGAAAAGGGAGTAGAACAAGTCGATCTTTCCTATAAACCCACCTCGAAGAATCAACCAATTCTTGATTTCCTGAGTGATGTTGGCAAAGATTTTCAGCAGGAAAAAGCTGGAGACTGGTTATTTCAATTTCCAGCTAATACTGCATCTGAAACTATTTTTATCCCGGCAAGTGATTCAAATAACCCAACGGAGAAAGCCAATCCCAAACTAAAAGAAAACGCTTCACCCGTCAATCAGGCAGCCAGTAGACCCTTAAGTGCAGACTTCTTTGAACGCATTGCTCATAACTTATACAGTCCCGAAATTATTCTCCAAGAGATTGCCTCTCAACAACAGCGTCAACGTCCTGAATTAGATATAGAATTCATTGCCCCTCGGACGCCGATAGAAAAGGTCATCGCCTCTCTATTTGCCGAAGTCCTCAAACTTGAACAAGTGGGGATTGAGGATAACTTTTTTGAACTCGGCGGTGATTCGATTCGGGGTGCGATTTTAATCAATAAACTGCAAGCCCAATTAAACGAGATCATTCATTTCGTTGTCTTATTCGATACAAAGACAGTTAAAAGCCTAGCCGCTTATATAGAAGAAAACTACCCCCAGGCTGTAGCCAAATTACTGGGTAAAGAAATTAATCGAGTTAGTGAAGT
>JGI11783J13700_1017897_pt1 | contig 11298 bp, 10 predicted proteins | sample ElkSlonscriptome_6_FD_13700 | JGI IMG/M metagenome (IMG submission 13700)
CACAGCATCCCGCCAAGGGAGCTAACTAATGGTACATCAACTAAATCCCCAAAAGGGGACTAAAACTACCAAATCCTACCTAAATTAGCATGTTGCCAACTTGAAAGCCAGGAAATAAATTTCCGGAACCTAAAGCTCAAGTAAGCTTTAGCTTACTAGCTAAGTCTTTGAACCCGTTTTAACGGGTTTAAGCTTTTAGCCCGTAGACGCGGAGCGGCTTCTCTTAGAGTACTTTAGTTCAGGGCTACTTTAGTTCAGGGCTACTTTGGAATTGATTGCTTTGATTTTAGAAAAGGGCGGGTTTTGCCACAAAAGTTATTGGTAACACCGCGATCAAAGTCCCTAAACCCGCCCCTACACTCCGGATTTTGGTCAAATTATTACCCTTCTAGCTTTCCATCTCATCCACCAACTTGGGAACCCCAGCCGTTAACACCTCATTCCCCGACTCGGTAACCAAAACATCATCCTCAATTCTGACACCAATCCCGCGCCAGCGTTCAGGAATCTCAGGTTGACCTTCTACAGGTTTAATATCTAAGCCAATATACAATCCCGGTTCCACTGTCACCACTTGACCCGGTTCAAAAGTTTGCCAGGATTCTTCCCCATTCTTATATACCCCAGAATCATGAACATCTAACCCTAACCAATGTCCAGTCCGATGCATGTAGAAGGGCTTATATTTCTCCTCCTTAATAATTTCCTCGATATCTCCCGCCAGTAATCCCAAATCCATTAATCCTTCCACCAACACCCGCACGGCGGTATCGTGAAATAGATTATACGGCTTTCCCGGTTGCACTTGTGCGATCGCGTCTTGCTGCGCTTTCAACACCAACTCATAAATAATCCGTTGATCTCCGCTAAATTTTCCCCCAAGAGGAAACGTGCGGGTAATATCGGCATTGTAATACTGATAGGCACAGCCCGCATCAATCAACAACAAATCCCCAGCTTGCATCTGGCGGGTATTTTCCACATAATGCAGGATACAACTATTCACCCCCGACGCCACAATCGACGGATAGGCTGGACCCAACGCCCCCCGTTGACGGAAAATATGTTCGATTTCCGCCTGAATTTGGTACTCATAACATCCCGGTTGGGCAAATTTGCGGGCGTGATTATGGGCGTCTACGGAAATCGCCGCCGCTTGACGCATCATCTCCAACTCCGTTGGACTCTTCACCAAGCGCATCTTCTGAAGCAGCGGATTCGTAGACTCAATCGCCATCGGACCCGTTCCCCGCTTAGGATACGTCCGCATCAACCTTTGCCAATGGGTGAGAACAGTTTGATTAAAGTCGCGATCGCGCCCTAACTGATAATAAATCCGATCTGCCTTCTCTAAATACTGGGGTAACTTCTCCTCCAGTTCCGTCATCGGATACGCCTCATCCGCACCGTAGCGTTCTTTCGCCCCATCAACCCCCGTCCGATATCCTGTCCAAACCTCCTTCTCTGGATCTTTAGGTTGGACAAACAGAATAAAGCGGTGTTCAGCATGGTGCGGCGCTAACACCGCCACGGCTTCAGCTTCATTAAACCCCGTCAGATAAAAGAAATCACTATCCTGACGAAAATTATATTCCACATCATTATGCATTACCGCAACCGGGGCGCTGCGGAAGATAGCCGTCCCCTGACCCATCTGACTCATCAACTGTTCGCGGCGTTGGCGATACTCGGTTTGTGAAATCATCATTACGCAATGCTCACTTTTGGGTAGACAATTAACCCCAGAACTGATATGTATGGTTAGGGTTTTATTATTCTTACTTTAGTCAATTCCGGCAATGCACGAGAGAACCGCTGGGATTTGACGACCACTTTGGGGGCATTCTACTAGAAGTTATCCTTCATCCTTCAGGGTTGATTGGTTATCGCCATAAACCCTGCTGCTTGGATTTTATCCCGGCGTATCTCCTCTCTCGCCAACTTAAAAGTCGGTGCCAGGAGAACTCAATCTATCGTAATACATCGTATTACCAAAACGCAATCATTTTCGAGGTAATTATGGCACAGTTTCCCTTGCAAGACACCCATCCGATCACCAAGCCCCTCGTCCAAAATATTTACGATGAAATTAGCACCGAATTGGGATTTGGGATGGTTCCCAATTTATTTAAATCTATGGCGATTCGTCCCGATTTTTTAGCCGCAACCTGGCAACAATTTCGCTGCACTATTTTAAAAGGAACGATTCCTCGCACGATCAAGGAAATGATTGGTGTAGCGATCTCCCAGGCGAATGGTAGCGATTATGCGCTAAAGGTTCATCTGCACAGCTTATCCGCATTGGGAATTAGCGAACAGGTACTGCAAATGTTAGTCAGCGACTTCGATAACTGTCCCTTACCGGAACGTGAAAAAGCCGTGATTCATTTTAGCTTGCTAGCAGCGACGAAACCCCAGCAACTCAGTGATACTGACTATCAACATCTGCATGAGTTGGGATTGGATCAAGCAGAAATCTTTGAACTGATTGCCACGGCTAACGTATTCACCGCTATTAATCAATATACCGACGCGATCGCTCTAGAAATCGATACCCTATAAACATCTGACTTCCACCCAGACTCGGCTTAGGGTAGGGGACGCTTCATCAAGAATTATCGACAGATGGTCGTTCAACTCCCCCAATTCTCGATCATGAATAATAATGGAGAAGTAAGACATGTAGACAAGTAGAGGCTTCCCCCATGATCAGATGAGGGATGAGTCAGATGAGTTTTTCTTTATTTTCTAGTAGTAATTATCAAATCGAAGCTCAGGATCGGGAACAACTCCTGCAAACTACCCGACAATTACTGACTCAAATTCAGGGGCTTTCCTCCCGGATTGCCGCCGTTAATGAAATTTCCAATGCAATTAACTCTTCCTTAAATTTAGACGAAATTTTACAAATTGTCAGTCAACAAGCCAAATGGTTATTAGACTTTCAGCATTGCAGCGTTTGTCTCAAAAGTGATGATGGTACGTTTCGCTTAGTCACCTTGTTTGGTTCACCAATTCCCTGCCCAAATTGCCCCATTTCCGGCAATAACCCGATTAGTCGCGCTCTCAAAACCGGACAATCTCAACTTAATCCTCATGATTCCAGCGATACCTTTTTATCTACCTACCCCTCTAAACTTATTCTGCCCCTAGCTAGAGATGATCAAGTTATCGGTTCGCTAAATTTTGCCACCAGCCACCCCTCTGGCTATTCCCAGGAAGATTTACGCATTGGTTATTTACTAGCGGTGCAATTAGCCTGTGCGATTCGCAATGCCAGATGTTTCCAGGAAATGAACGCGCTATTGGCAGAAATGAATCTGCTTTACTCAAGTCTGGAACGAGAACGACGTAAATCTGACCAACTTTTATTAAATATTCTCCCTGAACCGATTGCTCATGAGTTAAAGGAAACGGGAAAAGTAAAACCTGTTCATTATGACTGTGCCACGGTTTTATTTACTGATTTCAAAGACTTTACTAAAATTGCTGAACAACTCTCACCGGAAGCGCTAGTTCAGGAATTAGATTATTGTTTCTCGTTTTTTGATTTAGTCAGTGAAGTGTATAACCTGGAAAAATTAAAAACAATCGGCGATAGTTATATGGCAGTCTCTGGTATTCCCGTCGCCAAATCAACTCATGCTATTGACACGGTTCTAGCAGCTTTACAAATCCAGACATTTATTCACTGGCGACAAATTGAAAAGAGGCAGAAAAATGAACCCTATTGGCAGATTCGGATTGGTATTCATTCGGGTTCCTTACTCGCAGGTGTGATTGGGCGGAAGAAGTTTACTTATGATGTATGGGGGGATACGGTGAATACAGCATCCCGGATGGAATCATCTGCGATTCCGGGAACGATTAATATTTCCCAAGCGACGTTTGATTTGGTTAAGGATTTTTTCCAGTGTGACTATCGGGGTAAAATTGCGGCTAAAAATAAAGGCGAAATTGATATGTATCAGGTTAAACGACTCAAACCCGATTTTTCTACTGATCCCCTCGGTCTGGTTCCCAATGAAAAATTTAATCGGATTTATTCGACAATTTCTAGTCTAGCGGTTCAATAATCATAAGTGTAGGGACTCGCACATTATTGCCCAAACGTTAGTGACTAAAAATTAGATCTGGGCGGGTTTAGTTACATCGGGGTTAGGGTAGAAACGATAGTAGTAAAACCCGCCCCTACACATTCAAAATTCAGACGTAGCATGCTACGTCTCTACATCAATTAATGTCGGTGATTATTACTGTAATGAAATCTCGCCCCAGCCCACTGTAGTTTTTCTCGTAAAGTTTTGTAGTAGGAATTATTTTCGCGGAGAACAATAAACTTAGCATAGCAATCTGCCTTACGCACATCCACCCGTTGTCCGGGCCAAATCGGGGTTGCCATTACCCCATCCATCCACAGCTTGGTGTTGAGTTCATAATCGCCGAGGGGCCAAATGCTGACGATGGAACCCGCCGGTAAGACTAAGGGGCGACTAGATAGACTTAAGGGGCAAATCGGCGTTACCCCGATCGCTTCCATGCCATCATGGAGAATCGGACCGTTGGCAGATAAGGTATAGCAGGTGGAACCCGTTGGTGTGGAGACAATCAATCCATCCCCTTGATACTGATCGACGACTTCTCCGTCAATTTCCATTTCCAGAATCGAGGTAATCATGCGATCGGCTGAGGCGGGTTTGATGCACATATCATTCAGCGCCAAATAGCGATCGCTGATCGGTTCGAGATTGGTACCTGTGGCAAAGCTATCCTGGCGGGAATCCCCTTCAAACAAAAAGGCTTCAATCATCATGCGTCGCTGCACAGCATAGCGATCTTCGATAATCCGATCCCATATCCGTTCGGTATCTTTGAACGCTTCAAAGGGTTCGGTCAGAAATCCCAGATGTCCGCCAATATTAATCGCCAAAATCGGGATACCTGCGGGGGCGAGGTGTCGTGCGGCGGCTAATGCAGCGCCATCCCCTCCCAGCACCACCGCCAGATCGATGTTGTGCATCACGGATGCCAAAAACACAGGATAGGGATTATCCTTAGCACTACTCGGTCCAATCAGGACATGACAACCCCGTTGTTCCAATTGCCGAGCGCATTTTTCCGCCCAAGCTTGACCTTGGGAGTCTCTGGCTTTGTGGGCGATAATCACTTGTTTTAGCTGCACGGTGACCTCGTTACTGACTGTTGAGAGATTTCCTCGATCGCACTCCGGCTATCGGTCTCAATTATCGATCCTTATCGTCTGCTGATCAGAACCGGGGAATCGAAATAACTTTAATTAGCGTAGCGCAGCAACACGAGGAACCCAATTCAGTAATCGATCCAATGGTAAATTCCCAGAAAAATGTAACACAGAATACTAAAATTTATGCTCGATAAGTTATGACTTCTAAACACCTATCCAAACCGTTCTAACAATTGCTCACGAGAAAGGGTAATCAGCAGGGACGTTAACTCCTGAGGAGGTAACTGCAACATCGGCGCGATCGCACTCGATAGTTCCTGATCCAGTTCACCAAATCGCACTCTGAGAAAGTTTTCTATAGTTTCTCGCTTGGGTGTTCTTAAGGCATCTTCTCGTCCAGGCACATCCCCAAACCAAACCAACAGTTCCTCACGAGAAAGGTTAAACAACAGACGAGTCAACTCTGGAGGGGGTAACTGTAACATTGGCGCGATCGCACTCGACAATTCTTCATCGAGTGAACCAAATCGCACTCTGAGAAAGTTTTCCGCCATCTGTCGTTGTCCTTCAAGCCTGCCTTCTTGTATACCTTCTTGTATACCTTCAAGCCGACCTTCTTGTATACCTTCAAGCCTGCCTTCTTGTAAGGTTTCTTCCTGCCATTTCAAATAAGCGGGTGATAAGTTCATAAGCAACTCCCTGTCCTGTTCACTTAAATTTTCGCTTTCGTTGACAGTGATACGCCAGTTCGCCAGAATCTCCAGAATAGTCTGCCGAAATGGGTTCTGTTGTGGTAAGGCGACCAACTCATCGATTGCCCGCCTCTGAGTTCCCCTTTTTCCCAGAACCCTTAACCAAAGTGTATCTTCAGTAACTGGGAGTTGGTTGATCGCGATCAATGCACACTTCTGGAACTCCGGCAGAAAATACACGCCGTGCGCCAGCAACTCGGCTTACAGCTTTCATTAGAAGATAAGCCGCCTCGCTGTCGGGAATATGTGGAAGATAAGATTTTTGCGATTTGAAGCATTAGGGGTAAAACTTACTTGAATTTTGAGATTATCGGCAACATCATTAATATAGAAACTATAGCGGTGGGTCGTTCTATTCGAGAAGTCGAACGCTTGCGTAAAACCTATGGTTCTGGACGATGGAGAAAACTTAAAGGTACTGGAACTATTCGGTTAAATAACGGAACTATTTGTGAAGCTGAATTACACGGGTATGAAGCACACGGCATCGGCAAAAAAGAAATAAAAATTAAATTCATCTTATCGGAGTAGTTATGCAGTTTTTGAATAAAGAAAATCAATTTATGAGTATGATGATGCTGATGAAATTGTTTCTCTCAACTCTTTCTCATTCCAAATAACCCTGGCAGATATTTATGACAAAGTAGAGACGTAGCATGCTACGTCTCTACACGGTAATGTGATATCCGCCAAATCACTCATAATAAATAAAGGATGAAACCCTAGACATCAGATTTATGACCACTAATCCCGATAATCAACCCACAACTACCGAACAAACGCCGCCGACTCCCTTGCGCTGCTTGATTTCAGCCTTGATATCGAGTTCTCTGGCGATCGCGGGATACTGGCTGACAACCGCTATTGCCCAATCCTTAGCGAATAAGCCTCTACCCTCTGGGAATGTGACGGCGATTAATATTGCGATCGCGGTTCGTACCTTAGTCGTTGGTATCAGTACTCTCGCCACGGCTGTCTTTAGTCTCGTGGCTGTTGGCTTGGTGGCTTTAGCCATCCAATTGACAGTGCAACGCTTCACCCAAGGGACAAAATGATTGCTTACGGATCAACTCCTGTCTAGAGGTTGACAAATTTAAAAAAATATGTATTGTAGAGACGTTGCATGCAACGTCTCTACAAATGTGATGATGATATCACTAACTTTCCGGTAACAGCCCCTTTTGTGCCAACCACTCCCGATTATAAAGCCGCGATTGATAACGCGAACCGCTATCACAAAGCACCGTCACAATCGTATGTCCGGGTCCCATTTCTTTGGCTAAAGCTACGGCTGCACCAACATTAATTCCCACAGAACCGCCCATGAATAAACCATCTTTTTCCAATAGTTGGTAAATTACCCGCACCGCTTCTTGGTCATCAATTTGAATCGCATCATCAATCGGTACTCCTTCCATATTGGCAGTAATTCGGCTGTTACCAATCCCTTCAGTAATCGAATTCCCTTCTGTGTTAATTTCGCCCGTCTTCACGTAACTGTACAACCCACTCCCCATCGGGTCAGCCACAATCGATTTAATCTGGGGATTCTTTTCTTTCAGGAACATGGAAACCCCAGCAAATGTCCCCCCTGTCCCTGTCGCCGCCACCCAAGCATCCACTTTACCATCGGTTTGTTGCCAAATTTCGGGTCCAGTGGTTGCGTAATGTGCCTGTCGATTGGCTAAATTATCAAACTGATTTGCCCAAATCGCATTCTCCATCTCGTCGGCGGTTCGTCCCGATAGCTTAACGTAATTATTTGGGTTTTTATAGGGTACAGCCGGAACCGGACGCACTTCGGCACCTAGCGTCCTTAATGCATCCATTTTCTCTTGGGATTGAGTTTCGGGAATGATAATTAGGCACTTGTATCCCTTAGCGTTGCAAATATGCGCTAAACCAATACCCGTATTACCAGCCGTTCCCTCCACAACCGTACCACCGGGCTTGAGTAACCCTTGGTCTTCAGCATCTTGAATAATATAGAGGGCGGCGCGGTCTTTGACAGAACCGCCAGGATTAAGAAACTCAGCTTTTCCCAGGATTTCACAGCCTGTTTCTGCGCTGAAGCTATTTAATCGAATCAGAGGTGTATTGCCTACTGTGCCGACAAAGCCGTCTTTAATATCCATTTGCTTTACAAGGTTGCTGCTTTATTGTCCTTTTTCTGTACCTCCCCTGTTCCCAGAGAAGGGCGGGTTTAGTCAAGTTATTAGTTTGTGCCAAAATGTTATCGGTCAAACCCGCCCCTACAGCCCTGTTTCCAGATGCTTCTGGCATCAAGCCTGGAACATTTCTCCCCCATCTCCCCCATCTCCCAGACGTGCCATGGCACGTCTCTACTTGTTGGGTTGAGGGGTCATCCGCAGGTAAGGCTTGACTTCGGTGTAACCTTTGGGGAATTTTTCTTTCAAGACTTCTGGGTCTTTCAGAGAAGGGACAATCACACACTCATCCCCTTCTTTCCAATTCACGGGAGTGGCTACCTGATGGTGATCCGTAAGCTGTAGGGAGTCAATCACCCGCAAGATTTCATCAAAGTTGCGACCGGTGCTGGGAGGATAGGTGATGGTCAGGCGCAGTTTTTTCTGGGGGTCAATGACAAAGACGGTGCGTACCGTCACACTAGCATTGGCGTTGGGATGAATCATGTCGTACAAATCAGACACCTTTTTATCCGCATCTGCCAAAACTGGGTAGTTGACGGTCGTATTCTGGGTTTCGTTGATGTCTTGAATCCAACCCTGATGAGAATCCGCATCGTCCACACTTAAGGCGATGACTTTAGCATTGCGCTTGTCAAATTCGGGTTTGAGCTTGGCAACCTCGCCTAACTCTGTGGTGCAAACGGGTGTATAGTCAGCCGGGTGGGAGAATAACACGACCCAGCTATCCCCTGCCCAGTCATAGAAGTTGATTTCACCTTCACTAGAGGATTGTGTGAAGTTGGGGACAGTATCGCCTAATCGCAGAGCCATAGCTAATTTCCTGATTCGTTCGTCAACAGAGACAATTTTTAATCATCCCACAAAACCCCGGTTTTCCGGTAGAGTTTTAGAACTATTTAGCATTTTTCATAATTTTGGGCGGATAAGCGCCTAAACTCTTGAGGTAGGGATAGATAAGATGAGAGGATAGAAAACAAATACAGATTTTAAGTAGGGCGAGTTCCGTCCGATGTTAAGCCTGTGGACTGGTTGAGTGCCGACACCGCCAGAGTGAAGCTCCGAAGCAATCCGGATGATGTCTAAGAAGATCCAATATTGTCTAGCTTTGTCCAAGTGTTGTAGAACGGCAGTTCTCTCTTGGTCTTCAATGTGTCTGAGTAAGGAGGAGAGTTAATGAAACGATTGGTTCGTGTGTTAGTGGTATGGGGACTGTTAGTGGGCTGCTTAGGATGGTTGGGTTTCTCCCAAAGCGCGATCGCAGCACCAATGTCCTGGACTCCAGGCGTGTCCTTGAGTAACGCGCTCCAGAATGGGGCACCGATGTTACTTGCCGATGAGGAGTTACGCAATCCAGCCGATGCCAAGCTGGAAACAGAGTTTGGTCAAAAGCTGGATTTGAACAATACTCATATCCGAGCGTTTCGCAAGTATCGGGGGATGTTCCCGACGTTAGCGTCATTGATCATCCAGAATGCTCCCTACGACGATGTAGAGGAAGTGCTGGAGATTCCCGGATTGACTGATCGGCAAAAGCAGGTGCTAAAAGACAATCTGGATGCATTCACTGTGACCGATACAGCGGACGTTTACAACGGAGGTGACGACCGCTACAATCCCGGCGTCTACTAAACTCGGATAATTCCGGAAATTCCTAGTTCAACCCACTCCTGTTGGGGGTGGGTTATTTTTTACATAAGTTCCCTATTCCCCATTCCCCATTCCCTGTTCCCTAATAATTAAATGATTTCTGTTCCTGACAATTCTCAATCGCCACTCCATCAGCCAACCCAGTTTGATGTCGTCGTTGTAGGTGCTGGCGCGGCTGGACTTTATGCCGCCCTCTGTTTACCCGATCGCTTAAATGTTGCACTGATAACCAAAGATACTCTATCCATCGGTGCCAGTGACTGGGCGCAGGGCGGTATTGCGGCGGCTATTGCTCCTGGAGATTCCCCAGTGTTGCATGTTGAGGATACACTTCGGGCAGGGGCGGGGCTTTGTGACGCTGATGCTGTGGAGTTTTTGGCTCAACAAGCACCCGATCGCATTCGCTCGTTAGTGGAGATGGGGGTGACGTTTGATCGACGGGGGGAGCAGTTAGCGTTAACCTTAGAGGCGGCTCATTCTCGTCCCCGGGTTCTCCATGCGGCAGATACCACGGGGCGGGCTGTAGTTAGTACGCTTACTGCCTTAGTTTTGCGCCAAGCTAATATTACAGTGCTTGAGCGAGCATTTGCTTTATCTGTCTGGCTGAATCCTGACACGGGTGATTGTCAAGGTGTCCAACTCATGTATCAGGGTCAAATCAGTTGGAGACGGGCGGGTGCAGTTGTCCTGGCTACAGGAGGCGGCGGTCAAGTCTTTGCCCAGACGACGAATCCCGATGTCAGTACCGGAGATGGAGTTGCGATCGCATGGCGGGCGGGGGCGATTCTCAGAGACTTGGAATTTGTCCAATTTCATCCCACAGCTTTAACCAAACCGGGAGCGCCTCATTTTCTGATCAGCGAAGCGGTGCGGGGAGAAGGGGCGCATCTGGTGGATGATCAGGGACACCGTTTTGCCTTTGAGTATCATCCTGATGGCGAACTTGCGCCCAGAGATGTGGTGAGTCGAGCGATTTTTAGTCATTTACAGAAAACTAAACCTGATCCAGCCACCAGTCATGTTTATTTAGATTTGCGCCCCATTCCTGATGATCAGATTCGCCACCGATTTCCGAATATTATTCAAGTTTGTCAGCAATGGGGGGTTGATGTATTTCGGGATATGATTCCTGTCGCCCCCGCCGCTCATTACTGGATGGGGGGAATTGCTACGGATTTAATCACATGTACCTCTATTCCTAATTTATATGCCGTGGGTGAAACGGCGAGTACGGGTGTTCATGGTGCGAATCGTCTAGCCAGTAATTCCCTATTGGAATGTATTGTATTTGGCGCTCAGTTGGGGGAATTAACACCCGATCAATCTGTCTTGAATCAGGAATCGGGTTCTCAATCCCCTGTTTCTATTTCTCCGTTAACCTTATCTGATGAAGCTACGAAAACAGATAAAATGCTGGCGATGCAAGATCAGTTAAAACGTTTAGTCTGGCAAAGTGCCGGGATTTGTCGATCCGCACAGCAACTAGAACGTGCGATCGCACAGGTGGAAGTCTGGCAAGCTGAAT
>JGI11783J13700_1050742_pt1 | contig 11282 bp, 8 predicted proteins | sample ElkSlonscriptome_6_FD_13700 | JGI IMG/M metagenome (IMG submission 13700)
GTGAAACCCGCCCCTACAGGTTTCTCATCTCCCTCTGCTCCCCCTGCTCCCTCTGCTCCCCCTGCTCCCTCTGCTCCCCCTGCTCCCCCTGCTCCCAGACGTAGCATGCTACGTCTCTACATGCTCCCTCTGCTCCCTCTGCTCCCCCTGCTCCCTCTGCTACGGTAGCCAGTGGGGGAGAAATCCTGGTAATAATGGCTCAGGTTGTAGTTGTACGGGTGTTTCTGAGGTTATAGATTCATCTAAGGGCAATAGCCAAAGACGTCCAGTTGCGATCGCTTGTCCTTCGTCGTTCCTTAAACTGTCAATGGCTGAGGCGGGTCGGGTGGCTACCTGATCGAATAATAAGGCTAAACCATCTGGGGATAAACTCAGTTGAATATCACGCTGTTCTGGCAGAACGACTAAGGGTTGTATTGGACTCTCCTCACTATCGGGTTCAGTGTCGAGATTAACGGCGGCGATAAAGGGTTCCTCGCGATACTCTTCCCCTTGAATCAGTTGCGTCAGGAGACAATAGAGGGTTTCCTGACTGGGGGCGAACTCACAGTTGACAATCGAACCGGTTGTTCGCAGGAGTTCTTCCTCAGTTCCCTGATTATTGACCAAAAACAGCGATCGCGTATAGTCGGTATTAAATTTCACCATTGTCGCTGCTGCACCATCGCTGGCAAAGCTGAGAACTTGACCAAATTTGGGCAGAAAGTCTAGAGGTTCGGCGTCGGCGTTTAAGGGCAAAATAGCCACCCCTTGTCCTTGCGCTACGGCTAATGAGGCACTATCTGGGGCAATTAAAAATTCCCCACCGGGTTGATTCTCTAAGGGTTGGGGTTCGCCATCAGCGGGGATCATCCACAGACCAAAGTCAGCGGGATCTTCTCGATTCACTCGCTGTACCACAATGATTTGTCCGTCTCTGGATAAGTCAAATTGCAGATTTTGATAGTTTTGGCTATCTAAGACCAAATCCAGCTTACCAGGGGTTTGCTGAGCCGGAGAACGCTGATCTGGAGAGAGAAACGACATTCCTGTGGTTACGGTGTACAGTTGTGCCGTGAGTAACCCCTTTGCCTGATTTTGGCGATCATTGGCAGAAAATAAAATGCGATCGCTCCCTGGATAGGGCTGAAAGTCCAGTACTACCAAATCAGCAGGTGTCAGCAGCGTTTTTTGCTGTTGGGTGAGATTATAGAGAATTAACCGCCCTTGTTCCTCTCCTTCAACGCCAATGTAAGCAAAAGCGCGATCGCGACTGTGAAAGGTTGCCTGAAACGGTTCCATGACGGTACCTTCTTCTTCAACTCCTGGTATTTTCTCCTTTGCCCCCTGAAGCTGAACCTGATAGTCATTACCATAGGGAATCGGCGAAAGCAACGTATACGCCATTTTTCGCCCCGCCCAGCTAATCTTGCCCTCGATTGGCGGTATCTCTGAGGGACTCACCTCACCCTCTGGCAAAACTGGCGTGATTTTGAGATTCGCTTCTACGCTGGCGTGGTTCATCGGACGGCTAAAGGTTAGAATAAACGCCGTATCCTCTGCACTGACGTATTTGTCCTGCCAACTGAAATCCCTAACTCTAGGTCGAGTGGTATCGCCTGTCAATAGCACGATGCCAATAAACAGACTTAACACTACCATGATTATCAAAGCCAGACGATCAATGGGTTGGAGAAATTTTTTAGATGGTAAGGTTGGAGCAGTCATTTCAACGATCACACCTTTTGCTCTAGCATTCTAGTCTAAATCTCCCTCCAGACAGTAACCATATAGGGTGCAGGCTTTCTCTACTGACTCTTGTCCGGATAAAACAGGGTGTTGTTACCGAATCTTTATATTAAATAATCTGTAAAGTTCTGTAAATTCATCCTTTGGGTGTATTGAATCTATTGTGAGGCGTTTTTAAATTAAGGAGAATACGCCTCGACCCCTGCATATATTACACGTTGCTGACTTACTGCCATGATTTCCCACCTCTATCAGCCCTCAACAAGTCGCCTTTTCGATACCCGTACCCCGGATAAATTGTCTGTGGAACCACTTTGCTTAGATGAGCGTATCCTCGGTGCAGCAAGCTGTGGCATTGTCCTCAGCGATGCTTGCCAACCGGATTTGCCAATTGTCTATTGCAATCCCGCTTTTGAGAGAATTACTGGCTATTCCCGTCAAGAGGTGGTTGGACGCAATTGCCGCTTCCTGCAAGGAGTCGATACTAATCCGCAGGTGGTTGAGCAAATCCGTCAGGCTCTACGAACTGAGCAAGAGGTGAAGGTAGTCCTTAAGAATTATCGCAAAGATGGGACACCCTTTTGGAATGAGCTAGCGATCTCACCGATTCGAGACGCCAAGGGGCGCGTGATCTATTTTGTTGGCGTTCAGACTGATATTACATCTCAAAAGCAAGCCCAAGAGGAACTTCAGCGCAATCATGCTTTATTAAAGGCGCAACAAGAAGCTGATCCGGATGGTGTCATTGTCATTGCTCCCAATGGTCAAATCATTAATCACAATTCTCGCTTTTGCCAAATGTGGCAGGTTCCTGATGACATGATGAAATCCTCCGATAAAGAGGAATTTTTAGAATGTGTGTTGCCCTTAATTGCTGAACCGCTAAAAGTGTTTAGTAAAGTCGAATATCTGGAACAGCATCCGCCACTAACTCATAAGGATGAAATTCAGCTAACTGATGGACGAATTTTCGAGCTTTATTCCACGCCAGCTTTATCGGCTACAGGAACGTGCTACGGCAGAATTTGGTCATTCCGTGACATTACCCAAAACAAACGAACTGAACAGCAATTAAAGCAACAAGCCAAGCAAGAACGGCTTTTGAGCTGTATAAATCAGCGAATTAACCAATCCTTGAATCTGAATGAAGTCCTGAATACAGCCGTCGCAGAAGTGCGAAAATTTATAAAGTGCGATCGCACTCTGATTTATCGGTTTGACCCAGATTGGGCAGGAACCGTTGATGTGGAGTCAGTTGGCGGTGGGTGGATGAGAATTGTCGGCACAACTATTGAGGACAATTTCTTTAAGAATCCTGACGTGACATCGCTTCTCTATCAAGACGGTTATATTCGAGTTATTGACGATATCTACAACGCCAATTTAAGCCCCTGTCACATTGAATTACTTGAAAATCTTCAGGTTCAGGCTAGCTTAGTCGCCCCTATTCTACAAGGTAAAAAGCTCTGGGGATTACTGGTTGCCCATCACTGTTCGGAAGTGCGACAATGGCAGCAACAGGAAATTGAATGTGTGCGAAAACTTAGTATTCAGTTAAGCATGGCAATTCAGCAAGCGGCATTGTTTGAGCAAGTCTCGGCTGAACTCAAGGAACGCCAAGCCGCTGAAGCCGCCTTGCGAGAGTCGGAAACAAACTTGAAGGAAAAAGCCACCCAGCTTGAAAAAACTCTGCGTGAACTTAAACAGACTCAACTTAAACTGATTCAAAATGAAAAAATGTCGAGTTTGGGACAGTTAGTAGCAGGAATTGCTCATGAAATTAATAATCCGATTACGTTTATCTCTGGGAATATTGATCATGCCAATCAATATGCTCAAGATTTATTGGAGTTAGTGCAACTCTATGAACAGCACTATCCCCAACCTGCACCAGAAATTGAAACCTTAACTGAGGACATTGATATCGAATTTCTCCGAGAAGATTTGCCCAAACTTCTTAGTTCCATGCAATTCGGGGTTAACCGTCTGGAAACGTTAGTTGGTAGCCTAAAGAATTTCTCCCGCCTGGATGAAGCTGAACGTAAATGCATGGATGTTGAACAAGGAATGGAGAATACGCTGTTAATTTTGCAGCACCGCTTAAAGCCGGAAGCCTCTAATATCCAAGTCGTCAAAGACTATGGCAAGTTGCCATCTGTAGACTGTTATCCAGGACAACTCAATCAAGTCTTTATGAATTTGCTGAATAATGCCATTGATGCTCTTAATTCCGGGGATGAACAAGCGGATAAGAATAAGGGTTCAGCATCAACAGAACTCTCTTTTCCTGATCATGCTCCTACGCCGACGATATGGATTCGGACTGAATTATCGGAGCGCAATTCTGTATTGATCCACATTGCTGATAATGGTTGTGGCATTCCTGAACACATCAAGGAACAAATTTTCGACCCATTTTTTACCACAAAACCTGTAGGAGAAGGAACAGGGTTAGGATTATCGATTAGCTATCAAATTGTCGTAGACAAACATGGGGGAAATTTACATTGCTTCTCCGCACCCGGATGCGGTACAGAGTTTGTGGTGGAAATTCCCTTATTGTAGGGTTCCGCAGATGCTTCGTTTCGTTCCTCCGCTTCGCTCCGGACTCCACTCAGCATGACAGATTACCTCTTTCACTGCAACTTGGTATTAGTCGCCGGAGTGTGAGATTTTACGGTTAAATTGGGGGCAAGCCTTCCTTGGTGTCAACTTAACCGAATCTCATCCAATAATTTGCTCAATCATCCGATTGGCTTGCGATCCATACCCACCACCAAAAAGATTGAAGTGATTGATGATATGGTACAAGTTGTACAAGGTTTTGCGCTGCTTATACCCCGAATCTAACTGCCACACTTGGTTATACCCCCGATAGAACGCCGCCGGAAAGCCACCAAACAATTCTGTCATGGCAATATCCGCTTCGCGATCGCCGACATAAGTTGCCGGATCTAACAGTACAGGTTCCCCTGATGTGGTAATAGCCGCATTTCCCCCCCACAAATCCCCGTGAATCAAAGAGGGTTTGGGTTGATGATCCAACAATTCAGGAACTTTTGCCAATAATTTATCTTGTCCCGGAAAATGTCCCCCGCGACGCCGTGCTAGTTTGAATTGATATCCTAATCGATGTTCGGCAAAGAATTCTGCCCAATCGTCCATCCAATCGTTAATTTGTGGTGTTGAACCAATGGTGTTGTTTTGATTCCAACCAAATCGCCCGTCTTTGTCTTGAGGCGGAGTCGCCTGATGCATCGCCGCTAGCTGGCGTCCCATTTCTACCCAGGATTCACTATTCCCACCGCCAAATTCCAGCCACTCTAGGACAATATACGCCGAATTTCCAGCGACACCATGGACGATGGGTTGCGGAACTCGAATCGTATGGGTTTCTAGCATTTGCTTTAATCCCAACGCCTCTGCTTCAAACATACTGACTTGAGAGGCTTGGTTAGTCTTGACAAAATAGGTAGAATCGTCACCGATTAACGCACAACCCTGATTAATGCAGCCGCCACTCACCGAACGGCGGTTCACGACTTCAAAGGGTTTGCCTGTGACTTGGCTAATCTGGGCAGCTATTTCTGTCCACATCGTTGATATTGGTAGGTTGGCGGCAGACTTCCAACGTCAGTTTATCAGAAAGGAGGATCGACGTTGAATTCTTTTTCCGTGGAGCCTTCTATCCTCTGCCCTGGAACCTTCTGCCTTTCCCCGTGATCCCGTAAGACAATTAGGGGCTGCTGAATAAGTCTTGTGGTGAGGGGGAGCTGGGGAAGCTGGGGAAGCTGGGGGAGCTGGGGGAGCAAGGGTACATTTTACCTGAGCAAGGTGATGCCATACTTATGAAGGATGCTACCCCATTTCCTTGCACTTTATCCACTGTCAATATGGCTCAAAGCATTGATAACTAAGGGTTTCGGCTTTGTGCAGCAAGCCCCAATTATTGGCTATCTTTTGAGGAATAGTCAGAACAATTGGCAGCTTCTTCCGTTAATACCGTACATGGATTGACAGCACATTTCAGATAGGGATCATTTTTAAAATATTTACAATTTAAACAAGGAACCTGATGTAATCCTTTGATGGGCTTTAATCGATTCCGGAATGATTTTAATACATTTGACCGTAATAAAATTAAGACCACCCAAGCCATTACCATAAAGCTTAGGGGCATCAGCAATAAGCCTCCGTTTTCCTCAAAAGATGAAGAATTTCCTTTTGGTGAATTTGTCGAAAATGGATAGTGTGATGGTTGTTCTGTATTAATAGTTTGCCGGGAGCTTAAATTTTGACTCAAATAAAAATCATCAGCTTGTTTATTCTGCATGTCATCCACCTCAAATGATTTTTTCATCTACATGACAAGTACACTGCTCTTTATTCCACATTTTTTGGCAATTAACCGGATATAAAAATTTTCATGAAAATTTCCAATAGTCAGAATTGATCAGGCAATATGCTTGTTCAATCAAATCGGCAAGACCCCTAATTCCGCTTCTAGCTAAGTCTAGTACAGTTATAACTCAAAAATTAATCTTAAAATTCTCTCTCAAGTGGTATTATCTAGTTCTCTCTAAGGTTGTAGGCTCTAGACCTTCTTGACGAGAGTTAACGACTAGTATAAGCCAATTTACCCTCGGAAAGTAACCTCTGGGGAAACTTTGTTTTCTTTAGCAATGGCATTGACAAGCGACAAATCCGCTACAGACGCAATTGCCCAGCCGGATATAATATAAAGTTTCTAAGACAATACATATCCCCCCAACCGATATATCCCCAGGCTTAGCAGCGGTTTCCATTGGTGTTAACCTAAACAACGAATAGCTTCTAATAAGCCTCTGGCTTTATTCAGGGTTTCTTCGTATTCTTTTTCTGGGTTAGAATCAGCCACTAAACCAGCACCCGCTTGCACCGATACTGTATGTGTACCAGAGGGATGGGGACGAACGATCATAGTGCGAATCGCGATCGCGCTATTCAGTTGCCCTTCAAAATCATACCAGCCATAAACCCCAGAATAAGCACCCCGCCGTTCCGGTTCCAATTCGTGGATGATTTCCATCGCCCGAATTTTCGGCGCACCACTGACGGTTCCGGCGGGAAAGCAGGCTTTGAGTAACTCCCACGCTGTTTTAGTGTCAGCCAGTTCTCCTACCACATTACTAACAATATGCATGACATGGGAATAGCGCTCGATAACCATTAACTCATCAACGGTTACGGTTCCACTGGTACAAACCCGCCCTAAGTCATTACGTCCCAGATCCACCAACATAACGTGTTCGGCAACTTCTTTGGGATCGCGCAATAAATCTTGTGCCAACGCTTCATCTTCCTGGAGTGTTTCACCTCGGCGACGAGTTCCGGCGATGGGACGCAGGGTGGCTTGTAATTTTTCCGTGGGTAATCGGCTAGCTTTAACCATGACTTCCGGACTTGACCCAATTAACTGCCAATCGCCAAAATTAAAATACGCCATATAGGGAGAGGGATTAATCAGACGCAGGGAACGGTATAAAGCAAAGGGATCTCCTTGGTAGTCAGCCGAAAGCCGTTGGGAGAGAACCACTTGGAATATATCACCCGCACGGATATAGTCTTTAGCTGTTTGTACATTGGCACAAAACTGTTCCTTTTGGGTATTGCTGGTATAGCGTAACGGCTGCGTGGTGGTTCCTGGCGGCGTCCATTCCAAAACCGTATCCTGACTCGATAACGGGAGTTGTAACTTCTGTACTAATGTCTTGACGCGATCGCAGGCTTGCTGATAAGCAGATTCCAAGTCTCCATTCGCCTCCCGTAAATCCGCGTAGGCGATCGCCCATATTTTCCGCTTCACCTGATCAAAAATAATCAGGTTATCCACTTGCATCCATAATCCATCTGGCAAATCCTGATCCGATGGGGAATAAACCGGAACTCGCGGTTCAATCCAGCGAATCAACTCATACCCCCAAAACCCAAATAACCCACCAATTCCGGGTGGTAATTGGGGCAATTTCACCGGATGATAAGGACTAAGGCAATCCGTTAACGCCTCAAAAGGATTCCCCTCAAACTCCGTTACCGTACCATTCCGGTGCATCTGTGTCGTGCGATCGCCCCGTGCAACCAACACCCATAACGGATCACAGCCCAACAAACTATAGCGTCCCACATTTTCTCCCCCTTCCACCGATTCCAGGAGAAAACTATAGGGTTGACCCGCACAGACTTTATACCAAGCCGACACCGGAGTTTCTAAATCTGCCACCCACTCTTGGTAAACAGGTACAAAATTACCCTGTTGAGACAGGGTGCAAAATTGAGAAAACTCAGGTAATATCATAGGCTTCTACTGGATAGGGGAGAGAATGTAGAGACGTAGCATGCTACGTCTCTACATTCCCCAATTACAAAATTGAAGGTTGACCAGTTCACCGAGATGAACCACCAACCTTCAAACAAATTAACAGACTTGCAACCGATTAACCAGTGCAGCGCCCGTCAGTAACCCGTTAACAAGCAGTCCTGAATGAGCATTCAGTTGCCTAATACAGATCAGCAAGACTAGACCTCGTAAGTCGCCTTTCCGCTGAACTTGAGGGTAACAGGTTCGGGATTCTTACCGATTTTGCGGTCAATCTTACCGACGAAGGGACGCCCTTCGTTGACTTTCTCTGGGAAGACTCCATCTGCAGGGTGCAGATACTGGATTTCACCACTGGGATAAATCCGGTAGATCTTGTAGTCTTCAATCTTGGGTTTATATTGCGTCCGCAACTGGGTTCCCAACGCCAGACACTGCTCTTTGCGAGCCAGATACAGCAGATTTTCCCCTTCATTCATGATTGCTGCACCACCCGTGGGCATTTCAAAGACTTGCTTTTTAGAGCTAGTCCAAGTGATCGCATATTTTTCTTCCACTTGGGCTTTCGTCAGCAAGCCACCGGTGCTACCGCCAAAGAGGGGAGGTTTGCCAGATAGAGTGGGTTGTCCTGCTGCAGCGGGAGCCTCAGGAGCCTGTTCCTGTTCGTGTTCCTGTTCTTGCATGTTTTCTTCTTCTGCCATAACTGTCTCTCTCAATCGTGTATAAGATATAGGGCATGTGAACTACCTACATCCAATCAATTAACGATTACCATGTAGGCTTCGCGTCTCATTCGCCGATACCGCCACACCAAAAAGATGCTTTGGTTTTACTCAGCGTCTCTGGTTAGGAAACTAACCTTTATCTCCTCAATCGGAGAACCCGCGCAGTCGCCCTGGTTCCCAAGGCAAAAAAAAGGCTATTCAGCGTGTTTTCAGGTTTTATGTTGCTGAAGTAGTTAAGAAATTTTATCATTCCGTTCCGCCTTATTTTGTCACTTTGTCAAGAACTGTTACAGTTAGTAATGAATTCTTTGTCATAAGTCTTGAGTAATTGGCGATGAAAACCAGTTCCCACAGGGAATCCAGCGAATTTGAGCAATCTGAGAACGTTTCTGGGTTAACCTCAGAGCAGTACCGCCAGAAAATGCAGCGACGCAAGCAGGTTCAGGAACAACGTCTGGCGCAAGCGTCAAGGGAGAAAGGGTTAATTATTGTAAACACGGGGAATGGCAAGGGGAAGACGACAGCCGCTCTCGGAATGGTTTTGCGATCGCTCGGTCATGGGTATCGAGTGGCAATTATCCAGTTCATCAAGGGAGCCTGGGAACCCGCAGAGAAGGCGGCGTTTGCGCCTTGGACAGTCGCCGCCAATGGGGAGACACCTCAGTTGGAATTTCATGCGATGGGTGAGGGGTTTACCTGGGAAACCCAAGATCGGGAACGGGATATCAGTAAAGCCCAAGCCGCCTGGGAAAAGGCGTTGGAGTTTATCCGCAATCCAGAGTTTCGCTTGGTGCTATTGGATGAAGTGAATGTGGCGTTGAAACTGGGATATTTAAGCGTTGAGCAGGTATTAGCAGGGTTAGCAGAAAAGCCCGCCATGTCTCACGTTATTTTAACCGGACGAGGCGCACCGAAACCATTAATTGAACAGGCAGATTTAGTCACAGAAATGACACTGGTGAAGCATCCGCTGCGGGAGCAAAATGTTAAAGCGCAACCGGGAATAGAATTTTAATGGATTGCCTTACGCTCGGTTTAATGGTAACAATCTCGTCCCCAATTGTAGGGTGCGTTAGCGAAGCGTTAGGGAGGGGTAAAATCCAGGAATGGGTAGCGAGCAAGATGCTCAATGCAGTGAGCAAGATGCTCAATGCAGTGAGCAAGATGCTCACACTACAACAAGGATTTCGTCATTATTGACATTAAGGTTTAAATGTCAAACAGCTTATTACCCGTTCCCTGTTCCCTTTAAAAAAATTTAGATATCCCATCTAAATGCAGCAACAGCTTACCAAGAAATAGTATTAACATTGCTGAATTCATTTCACCTTAAATTAATCGCCTGTCTGCTGATGCTAATCGATCATGTTGGACGGGTATTTTTCCCAGAATCAACGATTATGGTTGCGCTCGGACGGTTGAGCTTTCCTCTCTTTGCTTGGTTAGCGGCACAAGGGGAAAACTATACGTCTAATATTTGGAAATATGTCTTTAGGTTAATCCTGTTGGGAGTTATTTCACAACCGATTTATTCTCATGTTTATTCCTTAATTTTCTCAGCAACGCCTCCCCTAAATATCTTGTTCGTGCTGGCGGCTGGCGTGATGGTGATTCGACTCTCGAAACAGGTTAATAATGGTCTGCTGAAGGGAGCGATCGTTTTATTGTTTACCACGATTGCCATAGTCGCTCGTTTCGAGGCAGGACTTTTGACGTTGCCACTGGTTTATATAATGTCACAGTTTTATCCCGGACAGTTAAATTTTAAATGGTGGCTGGTTTATATAGTCCCGCATATCCTATATGTCGCCATTGGGGGGAGTGTTATTGAATTGGCTGGCATTATTGCGCCCTTATTTATTTGCCTACATAATGGAGAAGCGGGAACAAAAACGCGATGGTTTTACTTGTTTTATCCGGTTCATCTGGGTGTAATAGCTGGAATTAAATGGTTTTTAACGATGTATTGAATTAATTAAGACGAAAGATAGGTTTTGTTGGGAAAAATCAGGTTACAGTTGAATCTTGTGTAGGGGCGACCCGCTTGCACAAAGTTACAGTTGTATCCACTCAATTGAATCGGGTCGCCCTTTACTCAAAGATAATGAAAACCCAATTAGGGCGGAGGGCGGGTTTTGTTGTTCAGTGATTGGTGACAAGTTGTGTTAGTTCCTAAACCCGCCCCTACAGATCTCCCCATTTTGATCCGGTTGTTGGGGTACATAAGATAATGCTCAAGCTCTCATTTCTGCTGCTCCGGCTTCTCTATCCATTGCCGTATTGACCCCACTCTGATTGTTCACGGCATCTTGTGAGGAAAAAAGTGGGGAGGTTTTGAGTTTAGGGATTAGGAGAAAAATTGCGATCGCGCGGCTTGAGTGTCTTGCAGGTGCTGTTCTAAGCCTTGCCAGTCGCTTTGCTCAACCCGTTCAATCAATTCATCAAGATGGTGGCGATAAGAATGGAGCGATCGC
>JGI11783J13700_1014634_pt1 | contig 11137 bp, 9 predicted proteins | sample ElkSlonscriptome_6_FD_13700 | JGI IMG/M metagenome (IMG submission 13700)
TACTTATTCAGCAAGCCCTAAGTAGGGATTGGGTTACCTGTGGGGGTTTGGAGACTAAACCCCTACGGTGATAAACAGAAAAATTCTTCACCGATGGAGGGATGAATGCCAATGGTATGATTAAAATCTGCCTTGGTTACTCCGGCGTTAATGGTTAAAGCAATCATCTGAATGATCTCAGAGGCACAGTCTCCAACCATTTGAGCGCCCACAATCCGATCTGAGGTGCTATCAACTATCAGTTTGAGCAGGGTTTGTTCCGGTGATTCTGCCCTCATATCTAAAAGGTCGCCCTCTCCTCAAGCCTTTGTTGCTGGTGTGAAACAGCTAACATGGTGGAATAGGTTGTAGTGGGCTGACACAGCTAAAATGGTGAAATAGATTTGACGTTTAAACTGGGCGCACGCCATGCGCCCCTACGGTTTCCGGGCGTAATTCTAATTCATCAAATAAGGTGTGCCACGCCAGTAGGGTGGCTTGACACAGCTAAAATTGTGGAATAGATTTAACGTTTAAACTGGGCGCAAGGATGGTGCCCCTACAATTCTAATCCACCAAATAAGGTGTGCCACGCCAGTAGGGTGGGTTGACGACAGGAAACCCAGCAAAATCTATCTAGGGCTCAAGCCCTTACTACGAACCCAAGCTAATCTATCGCTTTAACTCTAAGAATGTCACTTCCCAAACCAATCGAGGTTGAGCATAACCAAGTAAGAAGGTTCGGGCTTGCTCTAATTGGTGAATGATTTGGGTATGGGGTTGGTGTTGCCAATACTGATGCTGTAAATAGTCAACTAACCACAATTGGGCTTGGGGATCAAGGGTTTTATCAATTTCCTTCGCCAGTTCTAGCGCCATACGGGATGAGTTGGGCAATTGGTTCAACTTTGCCAGTAATTCTGGGGGTATGGCTTGCAGTTGTTCAAACGCCGCGATCGCTTCTCCGGGACTCCCTTGGGCAATGGCTAGTATAGAGGGTTCTTGGAGAATCTGCTGATAACCCGTTTGCTGTAGTACCTGTGCCATGTCGTCTTGTGCTAATCGGGAAAAGGGAATCCGCTGACACCGGGACACTAAGGTGGGTAATAAGGCATCGGGACTGGGCGCGATTAAAATTAATGTGGCGTTTCCGGGTTCTTCTAGCGTCTTGAGCAAGCCATTTGCGGCTGATTCTGCCATGGTTTCCGTCTGTTCTAGCACCACAATTTGGCGGGAGGCTTCTAGGGGAGAACGTCCTAAAAATTGGCTAATTTCGCGAATTTGTTCCAGGCGGATTTGGGGGGGGGCTTTGCGCTTGAGTCCTTTTTCTGTGGCTTCTTTGGCGGATAGGCGAATACCATTGTGTAGATAGGTGGGTTCAACCCAGAGGAGATCCGGGTGATTTCTTTGCTGGAGGCGTTTCTGGACTAAGGGTTGCTTCTGGGGGGGAATATCTTGACAAAATAACCGTTCAATGAACCACCGGGCGACTAAAGCCCGCCCGACTCCAGGAGAACCGACAAATAGATAAGCTGGGGCGATGCGGTTGGCTGTTATGGCTCCCTCTAAGAGTGCGATCGCTTGTTTTTGTGCGACTATTGTCATTTGTTCGTCTTATGTCATTCGTCTTATGTCTTATGTCATTTTTCCATGACATAGTGTGTTTGAAGCCGTTGACGTAACACGATCTGAATATCCAATTGCACGGCGTCAGGGCTTTGATTGGCGTCAATCCGGACAATTCGCTGGGGATGCTGGGAGGCTAACTGGGCAAACCCTTGTTGGACTCGTTGGTGAAAGGCTAACTCCGCTTGTTCGATGCGATCGGCTACTCCCCGTTCTCTTGCCCGTTGTAAGCCTATTGTGACATCGACATCTAACCATAAGGTCAAATCACTTTCTAGTCCTCCTGTGGCGATGTGGTTGATTTGCTCAATCAAGGCTAGGTCAATCCCTCGTCCATACCCCTGATAGGCAATCGTTGAATCCGTGTAGCGATCGCACAAAATAATCGCTCCGGCGTCGAGCTGAGGCTGTAACAATTCTTCAACATGCTGCGATCGATCAGCAGCGTAGAGGAGGAGTTCGGTGCCCTGTTGTAGGGATGAGGACTGTTCTTGGAGCAAGAGTTGACGTAGTTTGACGCCGAGGGGGGTTCCTCCGGGTTCGCGGGTGATGATCACAGGGGGCGGTTGACGGTAATTGCCCAGTTTGTCTAGTATGCCACTGCTGAGGAACCAATCGCGCGATCGCTGAATTTGGGTGGTTTTACCACTGCCTTCGACTCCCTCAAACACGATCAGCATTTCCCCTTATCCACGCCTCATCTGATTACATCTCTCCCCATTGTCACCCAAAATCATGTCCTCGAGTAAAGTGAAAGATGGCTAGATGTTTGTCCCGATGGAATCTACCGTCAAGAGTATGTATACTTTATTGGTATACCTATCCAGCCAAAGACCACGGCTAGGTAGGTGACTTTAGATAGCCGCCGTAGGAGCTTGGTAACCAAGCCCGTACAGGTGGTGTTAGCCTGTGGACTGGTTAACACTGAGCGTAGTCGAGGTGTTCAGTGCTGTCACAGCCAGAGTGAAGCAGGAAGTAAGTACCTCCAGATGCCCACTTGTGGGTTGCTTTGGATAGATCTTATGTAATGATCTAGCTATCTGACGCCAAGGGTTAAATATGGCTCGCTACACTTGTTCATTTACGGTTGCAGTTTCTCCCGATCACCTTCAGCCATCGTTGATTGAGGTTTTACAATCCTGCGATTTCGACATTATTTATGATACGGGAGACTATATCATGGCACGGGAGATCCCCGGTCATGTTGCCTTTGCCAAACTCGTGACAGTGGAAGTCTTGATTGACAAATCGATGGCTACCGATCAGGAAATTCGCATGAATTTCGTGATCAAAAATGAAGAGTTGCCCTTACAGGTAGACAACCACTGTCACGATAAGTTTTATGAAGTTCAAGAGGCGGTTGCCCAAAACCGCCATTGGCAACTCTTAGAAAGTGTTGCTGGTTGACATCCTCTGGTTTTGTTTCAATCCTCTGGATTTCCCTGATCATAGTTGGGCGAATAATCAGGGTGTCCAGTCATCTGGATCTCCCCCCATCATATTTGGGCTAATCAGGGTGATGTCAAACTCATCGGGAGGTCCAGTGGGAACAGAGTCTCGCTTGAGTATGTAATATTTGGCACTAACTTGAGGTCCGAAGACGACTTCGTCCTCATCTTCAAGATCGTGGGCTTGAAGTTTATGACCGTTAATTACGAGTCCGTTGGCGCTGGCTTTACCTTTGAGGTTACCATCGACAATGCGGTAGTAGAGACTGCCGTCCTCTCGTTCTCGCCGCACTAAGGTGGCGTGTCGGCGAGATACAAATTGTGAGAACAAACGAATATCCACATCCGGATCTCTGCCTATAGAATAGACGGGTTCCTCCAAGGTATATTCCTTGCGTCCTTTTTCGTCTTCAATAATTAACAGATGGTTTTGATTGGATTTTGCAGGCATTGAACATCGAAAAATAGGGATAGAGAGTGCAGTTAATTCACTGTCGCTGTGTCTATGCTTTCTTACATTAGCAAACTGCTTAATTATCTTTCCTTAACGTATCAAGAAGAAATGACCGAATTGCCGACCTTCAACTTGGTCTTCCCCCATTCAATCATCATAAGCATTAATGCAGATCATGGCACAGACTCTAATGTTACAATTTTGTGACATTTTTTTACACTGACCCGACGGGAGAGCCTGTAGGCTTCCTTTGGGGTGCCGCTAATTGGCGGTGATTCCGGCTTTTATCGTGAGGACTATGTAATAACTCCTCTCTGGTGATCTTAATAGCTGCGTTACACTCCCGGTTTAGAAGATCCCACAAGTAGGCTGTAAATTCGTACCGATAAAACTTTCTCAATTTGGCTATCACGTTCACCCTACTTTCCCGCTGGATACCGGACTTTGTCCTGCTCCGCAGAAAGTCCATGCTTAACATGGGCGGGGAGGAAAGCGGGTGATAACCTAAGATTTACCAGCCTTCGCCGCTTGGTAAGCGAGACTTGAAAAGAATCATCCAGACACCACCATTACTTTGTATTCTACTACATAAAGGTTAGGACCCATTGAACGAACGGGTGTGAATTTTCCCAGTCTCGCCTAATAATGCGGGATGAGTATTTTACCCAGACCCCAAACCCCACACTCTACACCCTGTCTACAGAGTTCCAACCTCGACGCAATAGCAGAGAGTTGCTGACTACAGTCACCGAACTAAATGCCATCAGTGCGCCAGCTACAGCCGGATTGAGAGCGATACCAAATCCAGGTAATAGTACGCCAGCCGCTACGGGAATACCCAACGTGTTATATCCCAACGCCCAGAAGAGGTTTTGGCGAATTTTGTTAAAGGTAGCGCGAGACAGTTTAATCGCGTGGACAATATCCAGCAAACCGCTAGCTTGAGGGCTGTTAGCGCTCGGTTGCATGAGAATAATCCCCGCCGTTTCCCGGGCAACATCTGTTCCCGCTTGCAGGGCGATGCCAACATCAGCTTGGGCTAAGGCGGGACCATCGTTAATTCCATCTCCAACCATGGCGATGCAGTTTCCCTGGGTTTGCAGTTGGGCGATCGCGGCGGCTTTGCCATCGGGACGGATACCTGCCATAATGTTGGCTGAATCAATGGCAAGGTGTTGTGCCACTGTCACGGCGGCATTGGGTTGATCTCCGGTTAGCAGCATCACGCGCAGTCCCATCGCCTGTAGCTGTTCTACGGTGGTTTTGGCATCAGGTTTGGGTAAATCGGTTAGGGCGATGAGTCCAGCCAATTCTCCATCTACGGCTAAATACACCACGGTTTTCCCGACAGCCGCTAAGGTTTGGGCTTGGGCTTGGGCGGTATCACTAAGGGTCACGCCTTGCTGACGTAACCAATCTTCATTCCCCAGTAATACCGATTGATTGTCCACTAGGGCAGATATTCCTAGTCCGGCTTCGGTATAAAAATCCTTGGCGGCTAATCGAGGTAACTCTTGTTGTGCTGCTGCTGTACAAATCGCTTCTCCGAGGGGATGAGTTGTGCCTCTTTCGGCTGCGGCGGCGAGTTGAAGGAGTTTTGAGTAACCAGACATGCCATTATTCGTCTGTAGGGGCGGGTTGAGGGAATTCGCGCCAGCTATTGAGGATAAGCTTTGTTCAAAACCCGCCCTGACCGAGCGTTCACCTCCTGTGTCCCCCGTCTCCCCATCTTCCTCTGCCCATTCTCCAACAGATAGACAATCAGTTACAGTGGGTTTTCCTTGAGTCAAAGTGCCTGTTTTGTCAAAGACGATGGTATCGAGTTGATGGACTCGTTCTAAAATGTCACCCCCTTTAATCAGTAAGCCCCGTTCTGCCCCTAAGCTGGTGCCGACTAGAATCGCTGTCGGGGTTGCCAATCCCAAGGCACAGGGACAGGCGATCACTAATACCGCGATCGCTAATTTTAGGCTCAATAGTAAGGGTGAGGTTGAATCACCCATCAGGGAGTCTCCTTCCCCTAAAACCTGAGTCCAGATTTTTGTCCCCACCAGATCCCAAAACAGGAAGGTGAAGGTGGCGATTGTCAATACCCCATAAGTAAAATAACCGGCGACTTGATCGGCTAAATTCTGCACCGGGGCTTTCCGGGTTTGCGCTTGTTCCACCAGGGCGACAATTTGCGCTAATGTGGTTTCCTGTCCAATGCGTGTGGCTTGAATCGCGATCGCACCGGATTGATTTAAAGTGCCAGCCGTAACCGGATCACCGGGTTGCTTGAGAACAGGTAAGGGTTCTCCCGTCAACATGGACTCATCCACCGACGACTGACCCGCCACCACTTCGCCATCAACGGGTATTTTTTCTCCCGGCAAAACCCGCAACCACTCGCCCACGCGAACTTGTTCGACGGGAATCTCGATCCCCAGTTCTGTGGCTGTGGGTGTTGATTTACCAATTAACCGGGCTACTTTGGGTTTCAGTGCCAATAATGATTCATAAGCGGCTGATGCCTGACGCCTTGCCCGTTGTTCCAAGGTGCGTCCTAGCAGGATAAAGCCAAGTAACATCACGGGTTCATCAAAGAAGCATTCCCAGCCCAATTGAGGCAAGAAGAATGCCGCACAGCTAGCCCCATAAGCCGCCAAGGTTCCTAGTCCCACCAAGGTATTCATATTCGGGGTTTGATGCCGCAATCCCCGCCAGCCATCGCTGATAATTGGACGCCCAGGTCCCAGCAGGGCTAAGGTTGCCAATCCCCAATGAAACCAGATCGTGCTAAACACGGGTAGCATGGGTCCATTAAACCAATGACCAATATGTCCAATGGTCGAGAGAATGACGAGGACACCAGCAATTATTAATTGCCGCAGTTGTTCCCTTGCCTCTTGTTCATGGCGTTGAGTCGGGGTGAGGCGTTCTTCTGAGGTTTCCCCGGCTTGGGAGTCACGGGGTTGGGACGGAAACCCGGTTGCGGTTAATTTTTCCGCTAGGGTGGCGGGATCAGCCTGACCGACTTCATACTCAACCACAGCCACTTCTGTAACCAAGTTGACCTGGGCGGAAACAACTCCGGGTTGCTGTTCTAGCTGTCGTTCTACCGCACTGACACAGCCTGCACATTTCATCCCCCCAACATCTAGGGTTATTTGCTCAACGGTTGGGGTGGGGGTATCGACGGCTTTTTCTGGGGAAATTTGCATAGATGTTTTTGATACGGATAGGCGTTGCGATGCCTGAATGCTGAGTTTTGTTAATACGTCTCTCTAATGATAAGGATTATTTTGCCAATGCGCTCTGCCACTAACCCATATCATATTTTGATGACAATGCCGATGATCTGTTGGAGGTTTGAGGTGTGTTTTTGATGGGATAGGGAGGCGTTATGTTTTTCCCGATCCGGTGGCAGTTAAATAAGCATTTTCGGATCGCCAAAACCCTTGATATTCCGTAGGGTGGGCATTGCCCATCAGACTATGAGGAGCGTGCCATTCGTCTTAAGTCGCCTGCTTAACAGCCAAGCTCTTCTTTTAGTTTGCGCTTCAAGTCATCAGAAATAAATAGTCCACTAATCTCCTTTGTAAGAGCCTCTAAGGTTTCTCCCTTTTCCTGACGATCTTGATATACGCCCACCAGTAAAGCTTCCAGCCCAAACTTAGATAAGGCATCGGTAGCTATACCTATGACTCCAAGGAACATGATGCCTCCAATCATTCCTCCTGGTCCGAGCATTGCTAAGGCGGCTGTGATTGCCGCTGCTCCTGTAAAACCTGTGGTAGCCATTGCAATCAGGAGAATAACTCCTGGGAATCCTAGTGCCGCAATTTTTCTAACAGCTTCGTCCATTTGATTACTCCTTTGTTATAGTTTACGCTTTCTGGGTCTTTTCACCTCTAAACTAGCTGATTCAGGTGAGTGATTACCTCAGCAATAGCTGCTAAGACTATTGCGCTATTTGGCGGATGCTATATAAGTATTTGTTGCGTTATTGAAGGCATAAGCCAATTTAGGTTCACAGAATATTTACTCATATTTATCTCAGCTTTATGGCGTTAACCCTTCTTACAACAGCTACTAAATATAGCTTTGATAATGACAAAATATTGAGGAGAACCGAAATTGCGAGAAGCTATCGACAATGCTAAAGAATCCGCAACTTGAGCAGCAGGTTTGGCTATTGCAGGAGGAACTTATCCGGTTGGTTTAGCTGCATTTGTGGGTACTGGTGCAGTAGCTAGTTTAGCAGCTTTTAGCATGAAAAAGTCCGTTTTTAGATGAATTGTGGTTCTGACGAAATATGGGGAATCAGGAAAAGGGCTAAAGTCGGCTTTTTAGTATAGTTTGAGCCGATTTAAAGGACTGGAAGGGAGTTGATTTGGTCAAAAATTAAATCTTCTTTGAAATTTTAAATATAATCCTTGACAAGTTGACAAGGCAGAACCCTCATCCCTGAGTCCTTTTAAATCACCACCCGAATCGCGAGGGGCTACCCCTTCAACGAAGTAAGGGGTAGGGGGAGAGCGGGAAGTGCAAGGGTTCGATACCCGTAGCACTTCCATTTGTACAGACGCTTCTTTCATCGCGTCTGTAACGCCCGTTGGTATAATGGTAGCCATGAAACAAGTGCTGACGATAGTCGTAAAGCTTCAACCTACGCCTGAACAAGCTGCCAAAATTGAGGCAACCCTTCAGGCGTTTGCTGCTGCTTGCAACTATGTCAATGAACACACAGATCCAAAGCTGACGAACAAAATTGCGATTCAGTCTCTGACTTACCAAACCATCAAGAGCGAGTTTAACCTCGTGGCCAACATGGCAGTCAGAGCTTGTGCGCGTGTAGCAGCTAACCGCAAGGTAGCTAAACACAAAGGTAAGCCTGTTAAATGGTTTGCCCCAACCAGCATCGACTGTGACAAAGACTTGTTTCGGTTTCGCGAACATGATTGGACGGTAAGCCTTGCAACTACTCATGGTAGAGAGCGAGTTAAATTAAAAGTCGGCAACTACCAGAGAGGAAAACTCAAAGGGAGAAACCCGACTTCTGCTCACATAAGCAAACACCGTGATCGTCAGTTCTACTTGCACATCCAAATCAAAGATGATGCCCCATACTCGCCAATTACCGACAAAGTAATTGGCATTGACTTAGGGCGGCGCGACATCGCCGTTACGTCTGAAGAGAAAAAATGGGACGGTAAGCATATCCAATCAGTTCGAGATAAGTTTTCTCAAGTTAGGGCATCTCTCCAGAAGAAAGCCCCGAAAGGCACGAGGACAACTCGGCGTAGATGCCGGGAAGTTTTGAAACGGCTGTCGGGGAGGGAGAGACGTTATCAACAATGGCTCAATCACAACATTTCCAAGTCAGTGGTCAAACGAGCGGTTGAGTTAAGTGCCTCAATTGCTATAGAAGATTTAACCGGGATTAGGGAAAGAACTAACAAGCAACCCAGAAACAAGACTGAACGCAGACGCTCAAATTCATGGGCGTTTTACCAATTGCGCCTGTTCATTGAGTACAAGTCCCTTGGCGCTGGTGTTCAGGTTATCCCTGTTTCCCCTGCCTATACCTCCCAAATGTGTCACAATTGCCTGCACATTCACCCTGTAAAAGGAAAGTCTTACCGTAGTGGCAAGATTTTCAAGTGCGAGCATTGTGGCTGGCATGGAGACGCTGATTTCAACGGAGCCAATAATATTGCACTTGTGGGGCTGTCTATAAACCAGCCTGGAGGCACGGGGTTATCGTGCAAGCTAAACCGAACTCCCAGATATGTTCAGCTTAGCTTGTTCGATGACTTCAGGGCTACTGAAAATCCAGACCTCAGCCGTTAGGCAGGTCTGGGTAGTTTATACGCGGGAGTCGGTGCTTAAAGCCACAAAGGATTTCCCAGGATATTGTGTTTAACGATATCGCCCAGTCATCCGCAGAGATTTGCCTGTCCCCGTCTCGTCCAATTAGGGTGACGATTTCACCAACCTGTAAATCGGGAATATTACTCACATCCAACATCAGTTGATCCATGGTAATCGCCCCAATTTGGGACACCCGTTGACCCCGAATTAATCCGGTCATTTTATTCGAGAGATTCCGGGGAACGCCATCAGCGTAACCGATACCCACTACCGCTAAACGTAACTGTTTTTGTGTCCTGAATTTATATCCATAACTCACCCCCGTCCCCGCCGGTATTGTTTTCACTTGAGTGACCCGCGTTTTAACTTGCATGACGGGTTTTAGGTTGACTTTTGGGTGTAAATGTGGTGCGGGATAGAGTCCATAAAGCGCTAATCCGACTCGAACCCAATCGTAATGCAAGGCGGGGTCAGTTAACGTGGCAGCGGAGTTAGCTAAGTGTAAGCAGGATGGGACGATATTCGCCGCATGAAGTTCGGCAATAGCCGCTTCAAACCGCTGATGCTGTAGTCTCATCACTGTGGGATCTGGACTATCTGCTGTGGCTAAATGGGAATAGACACTGGCGAGTTCTAAATGGGGTAATCGCTGGACTAATTGCACAAACTCAGTGGCTTGTTGCCAAGGCATTCCTAAGCGAGACATCCCTGTATCGATGTTGAGATGAACCGATAAGGAGGTTTGACAACGACTTAGGGTATCAGAAAAGACCAAAGCCTGTTGGGGTGTACAGATAGTGGGTTGTAAATGCCAATGCGCGATCGCACGCACTTGTTCGGGGGTATTGGTTGCGCCTAAAATCACGATGGGTGCGTCAATTCCGGCTTCTCGCAGTTGAATGCCTTCTTCTACTGTGGCGACACATAGCCCATAAGCGCCTGTGGCGAGTGCGGTTTGGGCAACCATCGTGGCACCATGTCCGTAGGCGTCTGCTTTCACCACCGCCATGAGTTGGGTTTTGGCAGACAAAAGCTGTTTTAATTGGTTTAGGTTATGGGCAAGTGCCGCGCGATCGATTTCTACCCAAGCGCGTTCGGTTAATCCGCCGGAAACTTCCCAGATGTTGGGCATTAACTCATAGGTTGGGATCATTTCTCCCATTCTCATTTACTCCTCTATCTCTCTCAAATGCCACAAAGCCTAGCATAGGAGGTTGGGGAGGGATATGGGACAATCAGATTTAAGCCGTGGCGATTAAAATCGCGGAACCACACAAACATAGGCGAAGCCTTCCCGAAGGGTAGGCCGCCTGCGCGGACTACTGAAAATTAAGGTTTGCGGTGACTTATCGTTTTGAGTTTAATCTTTACCAGCGCCAATTTCGACATCCCCTAACCACTCATCATGGCATCTGGAAAGTACGCGAGGGAATTATCCTGCGTCTGATAGATGAAAAAGGGCGAGTGGGTTGGGGAGAAATTGCCCCACTTCCTTGGTTTGGTTCTGAAACCTTAGAACAAGCCCTAACATTTTGTCAGCAGTTCCCGTCTCAGATTACATCAACGGATATTTTCTCAATTCCGGCTGAACTCCCCGCCTGTCAGTTTGGCTTTGAGTCAGCGTGGGATGCTTTAGTCGCAAGGAATGGGGGAGATGGGGGAGATGAGGGAGATGGGGGAGATGAGGGAGATGGGGGAGATAGGGGAGATGGGGAAGAGAGTCATATTGAAACGGAACAAATAAGCCAGTCGTTAACCCATGCGTCACTGAAAT
>JGI11783J13700_1054625_pt1 | contig 11102 bp, 7 predicted proteins | sample ElkSlonscriptome_6_FD_13700 | JGI IMG/M metagenome (IMG submission 13700)
CATTCGCCTCAGCCTCTACGGTTCCCGCGCCCAATGTTCTACTAGGGGAAATTTAAGCTATAACGACTTTCTCACTCAATGCGTGAACCGTAACACTCCGCCCACGGAAAAAACTCGTATCGAATTAGCCTTTGAAGTCGTAGAAGAGGATAAACCCAGAATTCTGAGAATTGTCCGCTATTGGACAAAAGACGCCAAAGATGGGAAAGATACTCTGGGTATTTTAGTCGATGAAGAGTGGCCCGATAAAGCCCTGGCAAATACCTGGGATGACTATATCGAAAATCTTCTCCCTCTGGGTATTTCTAATCTCTTTCTCTTTGATGGGGAACAAGTCAAAGAACTCGCGGAACTAGAAACTCCACCCCCGCTGGTGGTGAGTGCAATTCAATCCCTGCTTGGGTTAGAATTGGCTGAACGTTTATCCACAGATTTAGATATTCTCGCCAGTCGGAAGCGTCGGGATATTGCCAATCAGAAAGAAGTGGAAACCTTAGATAATATTGAAGCCAAACTTATTGCACAAAAAGAAAAACAGGAGGCGGCGACACAAGACTTAAGCGCCCTAAAATCTAAACTGGACTATGCTGCAAAAGAACAACAGATAGCCTCGGATAAATTTGTCTCCGAAGGTGGTAAACTTGCCAGCGAACGCAGTCAACTGGAAGCCCAATCGGAAACCCTGATTGAACAAGCGAATCAGGTGCGTCAGGAGATGCGAGAACTGGCGGCTGGTGTACTTCCCTTGTCTCTGATTTCTCCGTTGCTAGAACAAGCGAAATCTCAAGCCGAACAGGAACAAAAACAACACCAAGTTAAATTGACACGGGATGTGTTAAAAGAACGGGACGCTCGGTTAATTCAGTATATCAAAAAAATCTCCTTGACACCTAAGCGAGTCAATCAGATTCAATCGTTTATAGAGACAGAAAACCAAGAACTCGATCAAGAAATTGCCGCCCAAGAGGAACCGTGGTTATTGGCTGATGAAGCCGCTATTACTCGCCTAGAAACCCTGCTGAACTATGAACTGTCAACCGCACAAAAGAACGCCCAAAGCCAACGAGAACGCCTGCAAAGCCTAGAAACTGAAATTGATGCGTTAGATCGGCAAATTGCTACCGCCGCATCTCCTGAAGCCTACAACGCACTGAAACAGGCATTTACCGACGCCCAAAATCAAGTGGTTAAGGTTAAAGCAGCCTACGAAAATGCTTCTCGCCGCTGTGAGGAAATCAAGAACCAAATTACCAAAACGAAAAAGGAGTTGGAAACTTATGCGGATGAAACGATTAAACTGAAAAATAATCAGCATATTATTAATTCGATTGCCAAGGTTCAAACCACATTGGAACTCTTTCGAGAGAAGTTAACTCTGAAAAAACTGAACAAACTGGAAATCGAAGTTACCGAATGCTTCCGCTATCTGTTGCATAAATCAGACTTAGTTCACCGTGTCGCTATTGACACCCACAGCTTCAGCCTGTCTCTCTATGATCCGGAAGGACAACCGATTCCCAAACATCGTCTCTCGGCGGGGGAAAAGCAACTATTAGCAATTTCCTTTCTTTGGGGACTTGCCCGTGTTTCTGGGCGTCATCTTCCGGTGGCGATTGATACACCGTTAGGACGGTTAGATTCCTCTCACCGCAGTAATTTAGTGGAACGGTATTTTCCCACAGCGTCTCATCAAGTTATCCTGTTATCCACGGATACTGAGATTGGACAAACTGAGGTTAAACGCCTACGGGAATTAGACGCGATCGCGCAAGAGTATTGCCTGAATTATGACCCCAAAGAACGGCAAACGATTGTAGAACCGGGTTATTTTTGGTAAGGATTAGGGGAGAATGGGTTGGGGGTGGTTTCGCGATCGCACGCCGCATCTCCCCCAGCTTCCAGACGCGCCATGGCACGTCTCTACATTGCTTCCCCTGCTCCCCTGCACCCAGAGGCGATGAAAGAAGCATCTCTACTTGGCATCTCCTGGTTTTTTCAACGTCGCCAAATATTTACTCAGCGCTTCTGCCAACTCTTGTTCTGGGGATTGCTTTTTGGCTGGAGGTTTTTTCTTCGGTGCAAAGCCACCAAAGAACCACATCCAAAACAGGGCATACATTGCAATTATTACAAAACTAGACATGATAAGAATAAATCCTAAAAGACACTCGTGAAACAAGTCTGCTGAAATTCTTCACGATAGAATTAATTCTATCCGGATAAAATTCAGCTAGTTAGCACCCTCTTTTAGCGATTTCAATACAATTTTATCCTCTATTATTTCAATAGTCTGGTTTCCCACCTGAATTTGAGGATTAAATTCACTTCCTAGAACCTCAACCTCAGGCGCTGTCCCGGATTGAACCGTCATGACAACAATAAAGCGATCGCGCCCTGTGGCTTGAATCCTTCCCCCTGTCTCACTGGGGATAAATTCCAGGTTCACGTCAGAGGGTGTAATAAAGGTTCCTTGCATCGTCGCCCCGGATTCCGCCTCCAGGGTAAACTGTTGACCTTGAATCGTCACGTCTTCCTGGGTATGCATAATCCAAGTTTGATCCGGTTCTGCGGCGTCAACCACCTGATCCACCAAGACAAACAACCCCGGTACACCAGATGCGCCACTATAATCTACTGCTAGCGATCGCAACCAGTTTTGGTGGTGTAAACTAACCATACCCGACCCATCCGCACTTGCCTGAAATCCGGTTAAGTTCGCCGTCTTCCCCGCCTGCTTTTCCGGTAACAACACCACATTTTCATCCCTCTGTTTCCCATCAGATGCCATTCCCGCCGTCACCCAGCGCCCTCCTAATCCCCAAATTCGGAAACTTCCCGCATCGGGAAATGACCAATGTCCGCCTCTGGGTTTCTCTCGCTTCAAAAAAATACTGGTAACAAAATCATTTTCATCTCGCCACTGATTGCGGAACGTAAAGAAGCCTTTTTGTGCATCTACTAATACCCGCCCCCACACATCTGCGGGGTTCTGAATTGTTACGTCTTGGGGATATCCAGCGAAAATATACGCCGCTTCATGGGGTAACTCAATGCCAAAACTGTTATCCCCCTTCCTCCCCCAATGACGGTTAAAGAACCACATAACTCCTGGTAGCAGCCGTTCCGGTACTATCCCCAATCCCACCGCAAACATAGAACCCGTGGGGCTTAAGCGATGACGCCCATAAGTGGGAATCGCCACTTCCCCATCTTCACCCACCATCCGAGTCACATACTGGGGTAGAAACCAAGCCGCGTGCGATCGCGTGACCAAGTCTTCCCCCAATACAGTCTGATACGCTTGTAAAAAGGGCATTACGGTGAGAAACCAGGGTTCGGTACTGTAATGATCACCCTCAGATCCAAAACCGCGATCGCCAATGCCAATGGTGAGATAGCGTTTAATATTCCGTTCCGCCACTTTCAGCCAACGCCAACTCTGGGCATCCCCCTCCTCCAGTAGCGCCAACGCCGCTAACCCAGCCGCCCCTCGCGCCCTTGCATTCCAGTTACTCGCCGGGTTAGGATTCCAGCCATCACCCGCCGTTCCTTTCACCAGCAGGGCGGTTTGAGTCGCTAACCAATCGGCTACCTGTTGTACCTGTTCCTCATCCCAAGCCAAATAACACAAATCATACGCTAACGCCACGCCTGCGACTACTGTAGAATGTTCCAGTAAACGGGGTCCCGGTTGGTTCATGGAATTGACAGTAATCTGCCAAGCGGTTTCGGCGGCGGTTTGATCCTGCTGGATTAGGGAGAGGAAACAATACCCAGCCGCGTGATAGCCCCCCGTTGGCACATAGCCATCGTAATAGATGGGTTGGTCTAGACTCCGTTGCAACTGTGCCAGAATCGCCTCACCCCTAGGCGTCTTAGCCTGTTGACGCAATTGGGGAAGTTGATCTTGGCGAAAAATTAATCGAGGATGTTCTTGGGGACGCAGAGGACGATGATTTGCCACGGGTTGTGACCAATGGGGACGAATAATTCCCTGGACTTCTCCCTTGACAGGTTGGTCATTTAGGGTTCCAGAATAAGTGCCAATTAGTTGATTATCCTCATGCAACCGCACTTGGATATCATACTCTGCTTGTCCTTCTAGGGATTGCCAAGGATCAGGATAAATTTGCATCTGCACATCCAGATTCCATAACCGTCCCCGTTGACTTATCTGGAGAACTCCCTGATGATCCGCCTGATTGAACTTCGGCGCAAATCCCCATACTTCGCGATCGCACTCATCAGCATCACAGACTAAATCTATGGTTATATCCTGATAAACGGGTTCCCCTTCCCAGGTTTTCCACACGCCACGTTTTAGGGTTAAACGGATATCCCCGGATAACATAGCTGGATCAATCATTTCTGCTGGGGAAGGATGAGAACCTCCTAACCAGAAAATAAATGACGCCGCTATTAAATAAAGGATTTTGTTATTGGTCATTGGTCATTTGTCATTCGTCATTGGTCATTGGTAAGGCGCTTGTAGGGGCGACCCGCTTGCATAAATTAACAACTCCCATCCACTCAATTGGATCGGGTCGCCCTCTCCTCTCTTCCCCGTGCAAAAGGGGATCAAATGTATCCCATAAGAGCGGAAAGTGCTGTAAACTCAACAGTCAATTATGTTAGGTACGATTACTGGAGATATTGTTGGCTCAATTTATGAAGGACAAAGTATCAAAACCAAAATTTTTGATCTGTTTAATCCGAGGCGTTATTTTACCGATGACACGGTACTCACCATCGCCGTCGCTGATACCCTTCTCATCGGTTTTTGACTCCTCATGCAATATCTGAGTAGAACACCAGTTCAGTAGTCTCATCTTTACTCTATTCTTCCCGAAAAATTTACAACGACTTAAATGACTTCCCAGCGCGACGCTGATTGCAGCGTTTGCGTAAATTATCATAGAATATTACTGTATTACTTGTTTTACATTGTCTTACAGCTCTGAGTGCCTTTCAGACTGGAACCTGAAAGATAGAAACCACTCATCACCGACTGAGAGCAAGTTGCCATTGTGTAACAGTGAGTCAAAACCCTTACTCCTTACTGAGTAGACTGTCACGCTTTGTAGGGGAGCATCTATCTGAACAATTTAAATGAAAGATGATAATGCAGCAGCCAGATCAAGGCGGTAAGGGGGATCAATCCCCAGATGTGCTGTCACCCGAACAAGCGTGGAAACTCTTGACAGCCCTAGCGGGTAAAGAGCGCATGTTGCAGGATCGAGGCGCACAGAAGGTTGTACCCCTATTATGTGAATGGCTGGGATATCTGTCGTTTGGCATAGAATTAGTCGGGCGATACTTAGCCAAACATCCCGATATATCTTTAACTGATATGCTCAAACGGCTGGAAGCACGACATCCTGATACAGCAAGCCAGCCGCCAAGCCAACCGACACTCCAATGGCGAATCAACACCATCTTGGACTGGGTATGGAGAGAACTCAATCCCCTAACTCAGCAGGTTAGTCAACTTTTGAGCTTATTTGCCCCAACCCTTTGGCGGTGGCAATGGTTAGACTATGCCAGTGAGATTTTGCATTGGAGACAGGCAGATCTCGACCAAGCCAAAACTCAACTGTATCAGTGGCGTTTAATTAAGTCAGTGGCAAATCGCCGGGGTTGCTACACAGTTGAGCCCTTAATTCGGGAGTTTTTTCGCAAAAAACTGGAGACATTGGATGCACCCACCGTTTTTGTGTCTCACCCTCCTTTTCCGTTCCCACCCCAGACGTCGTCCAAGCCGATTCCCCAGCCACCTCAACTGGATACTCAGTCTTCTTTGCCAAGGCAAATTTCCGATGAGGATTCAGCCTCGCAGACGCCACCTCCTAGAGAATGGTCTTCCTTTCTCTTCCCTTATCCTGACGTCCCGGGGTCTGCTGAAGATTGCCTGATTGAGCAGCAACTCTATTTTCCGATTACGAATTCCACTTGTTCGTGTCAACGAGACAACTCTTACATTGCCAATTCAGGAGTTTCCCAAAAAAGCAAGAATAAAGCACCACCCTTAAGAAAACTTCAGGCTGATGACTTCAGGCAGGCTTTTACCGCTATTCTTATTGAACTGGTTCAGCAAATTCCTGATCATCCTACCCGCGAGCCGATAACGTTTTTGGAGGAGATCCTGCCTCACATTCAAGAAATAGCCCACACCCTAGAATCAGCCGTAAGGGATGAAGATTTACTCTGCTTATTTGACAGTTTGGGCAAATTCTCTAAAGGTCAAGGATTAACGGATTTACTTTGGCTATTCGATCGCTTAGGTAGATTTTATCAGCATCAGGGAGTGGGCAATCAGGCAGAATCCTGGTTTCAGCGGTGCGTATCTATCGCCCAAGCCGCTTTTGGCGAGGAACATCTTGATGTTGCCACTAGCTTGAATAATTTGGCAGGACTTTATTATACCCAAGGTCGCTACAGTGAAGCTGAACTCTTTTACCTGCAAGCCTTAGAGGTGAGAAAACATCTGTTAGGTAATCATCATCTTGATGTTGCCACCAGCTTGAATAATCTGGCAGGACTTTACTATGCTCAAGGTCGCTACAGTGAAGCTGAACCCCTTTATTTGCAAGTTTTAGAGGTGAGAAAACGTCTTTTAGGCAATTGCAATCTTGATGTTGCCAGTAGCCTCAACAATTTGGGATTATTGTACTATGCTCAAGGTCGCTACAGTGAAGCTGAACCCCTTTATTTGCAAGCCTTAGAGGTGAGAAAACGTCTTTTAGGTAATTGCCATCCGGCTGTCGCGACTAGCATTAACAATTTAGCCGGACTCTACAATGCTCAAAAACGCTACAGAGATGCAGAATCGCTATTAGTTCAGGCATTAAGTTTGAGTGAACAGCACTTAGGAGATGATCATCCTAATACGGCTATATTTCGGAAAAATTTATCCATTCTCCGCACTCATAATAAGACTAATCGTCGCTGGTGGCAATGGTTATGGCAAAAGCAATATTAGGGAGCAATATTAGGGAGCAAGATGCTCCCACTACTTTAGAATTTATCCGTTTTTCAGGAAAAAGACTCCCTCAGCCATTAAACCGCAGACACTTTTAAGTTACTCGGTTCTCCCAGTTTTCCTTCTAAAACCACACCCCGTTGATTGGTGTGGAGATGGCGCAGAATTTTATAAATGGCTTCTATCTGATCAGTCGCCCCCGCTTTCTGTGCCAACTGTGATAAAGACATCGGTTCTCCTTGATCCTGCAACACCTGAATCACCCGTTTCTGTAAATCCAAAATTGCAGCAGCAGCTTTTTTCCCGGCTTCTACTCCAGGTTGATGGTAAGCATTGATATTCACCAGGGAAGCGTATAATCCTACAGCCCGATCATATAAAGCAATCAGCGCTCCAACCGTGCGAGGATTGACTTGGGGAATTGTTACGGTAATCGAATCTCGTTGATTGTCATACAAGGCTTTTCGGGTTCCCTGTAATAAACCGGATAAATAGTCACCGGATGTTACCCCGGCTTCTAGCTGTGGGGAGTGTCCCTCGCGATCGCGCAACACTTCAATAAAGGTGACAAAGAAATTAGGAACCCCTTCGCGCAACTGCTGCACGTAGGCATGTTGATCCGTTGAGCCTTTATTGCCGTAAACGGCGATTCCCTGATGTACAGTATTACCATCCAGGTCTTTTTCTTTACCCAAAGATTCCATAACTAACTGCTGGAGGTAGCGAGAAAAGAGCAGCAGGCTATCTTTATAAGGTAAAACCACCATATCTTTTTCACCCTGACCATTCCCCGAAAAATACCAGGAAAGTGCCAGCAACGCCGCCGGGTTTTCGTGGAGATTATGGACACGGGTAGCACTATCCATTTCCTTCGCACCTGCCAGCATCTGGCGGATATCAATCCCTTGCAGGGCGGCGGGTAACAGTCCCACGGCTGACATTTCTGAGGTGCGTCCTCCTACCCAGTCATACATCGGGAAGGTTGCCAGCCACCCTTCTGATTTTGCCAGTTTCTCTAGGTTACTATCTTCACCCGTAATCGCCACGGCATGGGTAGCAAAGTCCAGTTTCTGGGATTCATAAGCTTTTTTTGCCTCAATCATGCCATTGCGGGTTTCCGGGGTTCCTCCAGACTTAGAAATGACTAAGACAAGTGTGTTAGCCAGACGCTCTTGCAGTTTAGCAATCGTGGCATCAATCCCTGCCGGATCAGTGTTATCTATAAAATGAATCGCCAAGGGCGGGACGTTAGGAGCAAGGGCATCAGCGACAAACTCAGGACCCAATGCTGAACCGCCAATGCCGATGGAAAGAATATCGGTGAATTTAGATGAACCTGGGGGATGGATATCACCACTATGGACTTTAGTGGTAAAGGATTCAATCTTCTCTAAGACAGTGAGGATATCTTGACGCAGTTCGGGGGTAGGCGCTATGTCAGGATCTCGTAACCAATAGTGACCCACCATCCGATTTTCATCTGGATTTGCGATCGCGCCCCTCTCCAATGCCTCCATATCCTCAAATGCCTTCTCAAACTTAGGTCGCATCGCCTCGACAAAGGCATGATCAAATCGCATACGGCTGACGTCGAGGTAAAAGTCTAACCCTTGGTGGTAATAGAGCCAGTCCTGATAGCGTTGCCAGAGTGCAGCGGCGTCCATAAGTAGCTTCTCAAATTCCTGTTTTTCCAATCACAAGTGTATGTTGTCCGGGGATCAGTTGTCAGTTTTCCTTTTTCAGTCGCTTAGTCTTATCAGCCTTCCCCTGCTCCCCCAGCTCCCAGACGTAGCATGCTACGTCTCTACATGCTCCCCCAGCTCCCAGACGTAGCATGCTACGTCTCTACATGCTCCCCCAGCTCCCTCTGCTCCTTTGCCCCTGCCTTCTGAAAGCCTTCTCAAATATACGGCTTGGGCAACACACGCAAAAACTTGACGATGTGACCCGTCACTTCAATCCCTACCATATAGTTGTCGATGGTAAATCGGTAAAAAATAGCATCTGAGCCGATGGGGTGAAGCCCTGGCAGGTCGTGAATGCTTCTGAGATGGATGAACTTCTCAAAAACCATGTCATAGACCTGCTGATAAGCAGCCGACTCTAGGTTTTTGAGATCTTGTAAAAAAGACCGCGCATAGCGTACTTCTAGACTCACAGGATATACCCCGATTCCCCACGAATCATTCTAATCTTTCTGCAAAGATTTTAGGGCAGATTTAGCAGTCGCAGCGCCTCTTCACGGGTCATCGCATCTCCGGGTCGAATTGTTCGCATGGATTCTTGCATGGCACAGAGCATATACAAGTCATAATAGAACGGTTGCAGAACTTCCCAGGCGTCTGCCAAGCTTTCATCAGGGAGTTGATCCACTAAATCAGGTAACTGTTGGGTTAAGCGTTGCAATCGACCTCTGAGTAAATTCATCAGCAAAGAATACTCCAATTGATTGACACTCACCGCCCTATAATAGCGGTGATTCTTCCGTCGCAGGGATTCCGATGAATTTACCCTCAGAAAGCATCTTGACCCTTCGGCTTATCTCGACTCCGCTCGATACAAGTCGCTCAGGGTCAACCGTGTGTCTCACGGCTGCAAGTCCTCGCAATAAGACTATTTGAGCTGCGGCTACCTCTGTGTCGGTTGTGTAGCCGCAGTGATTACATGAATGGATACGCTCTGATCATAGTTTCTTGCCCGTTTCTGTTAAGCAATTGGGACATATTTGGCTCGTCTTGAGCCAAAATGTAGTCGTTCTCTTGCATAGGAGCAGTAACTGTGTGACTTCAATCGACTAACCCGCATTGTTCAAAATTTACCAGACTTTGCCTCTGAGTGCGATCGCAGAGGCTTAGTTGCAGAGGTGTTGGCAAATGTACCGCAAGTGAATAGCATCTTGGCGCGGCTAGACTTAGACGGTTCTGGAGATGGTTGCTTCTGTCGAAGTCATCAGCTTTTTATCTCAGTTTGGACAAGTGACTGACAGGAGAGAGACTTTAACGGTTTTCCTCAACTCTAAGCTGTCACCCATTTACAGCGCGATGGCGTGTAAGTGAGGTACACAGACAGATCCCCGACTTCGTAGGAGTTGTCGGGGATCTTGCTTAGAGACTGTACCTCATCAACCACCAAATCTGCTGTAAATTGGGAATGGGTAGCGAGCAAGATGCAAAGCCTGCGGCATGGCTTCGCTAAACGCATTACAACGATTTTGCTGTTGTTAACATGAAGGTTTAAATGCCGAACAACGTATTCAACCTTTGACAAGCGATGAAAATTCAGACTTGATTTCTGAGTTAATGAACAACCTGTAGGGGCGACCCGCTTCATCTAATTAATAACACTAATCCACTCAATTAGGTCGGGTCGCCCTTTATTCATAAGTCCTGTGGTGGGGATAGATGTTAGGTTTTAGGTATTACCTGCATGGCTGACAAAGAGCGCGATCGCAGGCTTGTTAAAATTGATGTAATTCCTATCCTGACATTACCGAAACATGCAAATCACCCTAGAAGTCCCCGATCGCCTCGGTGAGAAACTGCAACAATTGGGCGATCGCCTCCCAGAAGTCCTTGATCGCGCAATTGAGGAACTTACCCCCCCAGAAACCATCTGCTACCAAGACGAACTCCAGATCGTCGAACTGCTTGCTAGTCAACCCAGTCCAGAAGTTATCCTTGCCATCCGCCCCACGCCTGCTTTACAAACCCGCATGAGCGAACTGCTCGATCGCAATAAATCGGGTACACTCTCGCGATCGGAAGAAGCCGAACTTGATCGATACTTGCTTCTAGAACATTGGGTGCGTTTAGCAAAAGCTCATGCTTACAAACACTTACAAACAGCAGCATGAGTTATGTATCAGCAACTCTGCGTCGGCTAGTGACTCAACGCGCCGGAGAGCAATGCGAGTATTGCCGATTTCCCCAAACAGCTTCACTTTTCGCCTTTGAAATGGAACATATCATTGCCGAAAAACATGATGGCATCACTGAAGTTGAAAACCTAGCTTTATCTTGTCCTTACTGCAACCGCTTCAAAGGAACTGACCTCGGTTCACTCGACCCTGAGACACAACAGCTAACCCCCTTTTTTAATCCCCGTCTTCAGAAATGGTCAGACC
>JGI11783J13700_1083798_pt1 | contig 11054 bp, 12 predicted proteins | sample ElkSlonscriptome_6_FD_13700 | JGI IMG/M metagenome (IMG submission 13700)
CGAGCAAGATGCTCGCACTACAGGGATTGCGCCATTATTGATATTAAGGTTTAAATGCCGAACAGCTTATCCCAGACTCCGCACTTCAGTTCAAAATAAATTGACGTTTTAATACTCTATTTCCTAGCACGCTTCGTGCTGACTACAAACAAACATCGCGCCCTAACTTACCTTCATCTTAATCTGAGCCATCCACGCCGCCGTGCCAAAGACACCTGCCAAAAGCTCCGGAACACTGAAATCTGCATCCAGCTTTTCCCAATGCAACCCATCCCCCGATGGCGTCACTTCAACCTCAGCTAAATCCTCTGGAGAGGCATCGGCTAACCCTTGCGCTAATGCTGGGGGAAAGCTAAACGTCGCCCCACTCTTCAAATTAATTACCACGCGATCGCGACTTGGGTCATAATACGCCGACTCCGCCCTCGGTTCAACAGCATTGGCAACGGCTGCGACTTCTCTGGCTTTTGCGATCGCGGCTTTTAGCCTTGTCTCATCCCAACCTGAATTAACCATGAATTTCCTCCCATTTTTTGAGTAGTTCTATTTTGACAGGTAGGCAAACGATTGTTTTTATCATGAACGGAGACTGAGATAACCTAAGAAATATATGTTACATATTTGCGTGACTGAGCGATCGCGCTCTGTGCGACGGCATCGGTAATTAGTTAAGTGAAATTTAATCAGGAAAGTGATCGTCATGGATTTCGACGGTAATTCCAGTGTCTTTGAGGGCTTCGACAATATACCGTTTTCCTAAACATCTATCGATGAAGAAGACGATTTCTGTTGACGGTTCGCTCATGCAGCTTTTTTATTATCCATTTCACAGCGAATGGCTTCTTCAATTTTTAAGCGATCGCAATCATAATCATAAGCCAAATCATCGATGGAATCCCCAGCTTTATAGCGTTCGGCGAGGATGCTGGTAGGAATTCCAGTTCCTGCAATCACAAGACGCCCGAAGGCAATACGCGGGTCAATTACAACCCAGCGAGGATTATCCTGTTCGCCGTTGCGGGTAAAGGGATAGAGTTTGATGGCTAAACCCCTGTCGTCGAGTTCGATGCGTTCGAGGTGGGTTTTGAGGGCATCTTTGAGATTTGTCTGCCCTTGTTTTGACGTGTTAATCAGAGAACCATAGCGTTCAATAAATAGGTCAATTCCATCCGTCCGGAATTCTTGGTGGGCGAGGGGGTGAGGGATTTGCAGTTGTTCGTTAATATAATCTAGTGTCGCTCTAACTTTATCCAGGTCAATTTTGTGGTGTTTTCGGATTGCCCGGAGGATATGAACTTCGATTAAATTAGTAAAACTAAGTCGAATCGGTTGGCTTTTTTTGACCTCAATCAGGGGATAAAATTTCTTTTCGCCTTCGCTGACAGGATAGTTTCGTCCCACTGTCCAGGAACGAATCGTTGCAGCGGGAATTTTCAGGTAGCGGGCGGCGTCCCCAATGCTGTAGTTAGAGATATCTCTGGGATTTTTACCACCATAGATATCGTTCATCAAGATAATCAGCGCAGAATCAGATCTTGTAAGTAGTCGGACAAAAGTAAAGTTAACGGTGGAGATTAGGCAACAGGCAACAGTCAACAGTAAGGGTTTATCGAGCGGACTGGATCAGAGTTTTAGTCCATTTTCATAGACTTAAGCTGAATGCTACTGACTTAAGGTTGGTGGGCAATGCCCACCCTACTCAAGTCAGAATTGAGCGGACTGGATCAGAGTTTTAGTCCATTTTAATGGACTTAAGCTTTTAGCCAAGAACTTGAGTTCTTGGCGGATGCTGCGGCTAACTCCAAAACCCTCTAAGTAGTCGCTGCTGCACGCGCTGCGGCTGCTTCATCGGGATGAATGCCCAAACGAGTCAGATTAATCCGACCTTTGTTGTCAATTTCGCGAACTTTCACAATCACTTCATCGCCAACAGCAACCTCATCTTCCACCTTACCGACACGATAATCTGCCAGTTGGGAAATGTGAATCATTCCCTCTTTCCCCGGTAACACTTCCACAAAGGCACCAATGGGAATAATCCGAGTCACGCGCCCCGCATAAACATCCCCTTCTTCTAAGCGACGAGTCATCCCTTGAATCAGGGTAATCGCTTTCTTTGCCTTTTCCCCTTCAACCGCAGAAACCGTAATTGTGCCATCATCATCAATATCGACCTTGGCACCGGTTTGTTCGGTAATCCCTTTAATCGTCTTACCGCCAGGACCAATCACCAACCCAATCAAGTCAGGATCAATCTTCATCGTCAGCAAGCGTGGGGCAAATGCCGACAAATCAGGGCGGGGTTTGTCAATTGTCGCCAGCATCTTTTCTAAGATGTGCAGTCGCGCTGGTTTGGCTTGTTCAATCGCTTTGGCAACGATTTCCATGGGCAGCCCGGTGATTTTCATGTCCATTTGTAACGCGGTAATTCCGCTATCCGTTCCCGCGACTTTGAAGTCCATGTCGCCCAAAAAGTCTTCAATTCCTTGAATATCAGTGAGAATCCGGACTTCCGTGCCTTCCTTAATCAATCCCATCGCCGCACCACTGACAGGCTTGGTAATCGGCACCCCAGCATCCATTAAGCCTAGCGTCGATCCACACACCGAACCCATCGAGGTTGAACCATTGGAGGAAAGCACCTCCGATACCACCCGAATCACATAGGGAAAGACATTTTGCGGCGGCAAAACTGGAGTAATCGCCCGTTCAGCTAACGCCCCGTGACCGATTTCCCGGCGTCCCGGCGATCGCATGGGTTTGGTTTCCCCCACAGAAAAGGGCGGAAAGTTATAGTGGTGCAGGTAACGCTTCTCTTCTTCGGGATTCAAATCATCCAACATTTGAGCATCCCCAGGGGTTCCCAACGTCACCGTAGACAGGACTTGAGTCAAGCCTCGGTTAAATAAACCACTGCCATGAACACGAGAGGGCAATAGACCCACTTGACAAGACACCGGACGTACCTCATCCAGTTTACGCCCATCGACGCGCACCCCGTCCTCGACAATTTGCGATCGCATCAGCTTCTTAGTCAAGCTTTTGAACACACGGCTGAGCAGTCGATCATCAGTCGCCGCCACACGCAGGGGATCATCCTCTGGACGTTCAGCGATGGGAGCGAGAATTTCCTTTTCCTTGATCTCATCCAAGGCTTCATCGCGATCATGCTTATCGAAGTCAAACTGAGACAAAACTTTCTTAATCGGTTTCGTCGCGCGATCGCGGATAAAATCTTCCAGTTCCGATGAGGTTTCTGGCGCTTCGGCTTGGATAATCTCAATTCCCAACTCTTTGAGCAGGTTTTCCTGAGCCGCAATTAAATCCTGTACGGCTTCGTAGCCAAATTCAATCGCCTCAATAATATCCCGTTCTGGCAGTTGATTCGCCCCGGCTTCCACCATAATCACGCCTTGGGGAGAACCCGCCACCACCAAATCTAGATCACCATTGTCGATTTCGCGGTAAGTTGGATTAATAATGAAATCATCTCCAACTAGCCCCACCCGTACTGCTGCCATGGGACCATAGAATGGGATTTGTGCTTGCAGCACTGCTACTGATGCCCCAGTTACCGCCAACACATCCGGTGGCACTTGTTCATCCATAGACAAGGTTGTTGCTACGATCTGAATATCATCCCGTAGCCAATTGGGAAACAAGGGGCGTAATGGGCGGTCAATCAGACGGCTGGTGAGTGTTACTTTTTCCGGAGGACGCCCTTCTCGTCGCAGAAACCCTCCCGGAATTCGACCGGCTGCATACAGTCTTTCTTCGTAGTCTACTAATAAGGGGAGAAAATCGATGCCTTCTCGACCCGCTGAGCGAGTCGCCGTGACTAAAACCGCTGTATCTCCTGACTCAATTAGTACAGATCCCCCAGCTTGGGGTGCTAGTAGACCGGCTCTTAGCCGAATATCCCGTCCATCAAAGGATATTGATTTGTCTAACTCTACCATTTGGTTCGTTACCCTTCTCTCTTTATCACGTTTTTTTCTCTGTCGCAATCCTAGCATTTATGGAATAATGATGCTTTGAGAAGGGATTTGAGTGTGTAGGGGCGGGTAATGGGAATTTATTGGCGCTGTTGACGATAACTTTTGTTCAAAACCCGCCGCTATTAAGTGTTGAGTGTTGAGCCTTCGCTTCACTAGTCGGACATTTTCATTTTTCTATAAACATGGCAATATTACATGGTAGTTGGATTACTGGCGAATCTGATAATTATTTATTTATTTGGGGAGAACAATGGCGTCCTTTAGCCTCTGTTGACTCTGCCGCCAAGACGGGGATTATGCCCCATCCTTTTGCAATGACACAAGCAGAGTTAAGCGAATTTTTAAGCGATCGCGGTTTAACCCTTGCAAAACCAGGAACCGGAAAAAGCCACAGAGATACGGAGAGTGCGATCGCCTCCTGGCAAACCCAAGTCTTCGTCTTACCCACTCACCCCGCAGATGCCAAGACATCAGCCTACCCGATTCTTTCTGCCCAACTCCCGACAGACGAGACAGACTCTTCATCCCTAGAACTGCACCCCTGGAACGTTGCTGGCTACTGTCTCACTCCCTCAGCAGCCCTCCCCTTTCTGCAATCTCTACCTTTAGGGGGATTCAATGTTGCCGATAATTACGTCGGATCAGATTTACGATTTTGGACTCATGTCTATCGCTGGAGTTTAGACTTACTGACTCGGTGTAAATTTTTACCTGGACTCTATCGCCAACCCAACGGTAAAGCAATCGCCTACTGGCAACCCCTGATCGACAGCGCCACCGATCAAGCCCGGTTAGCCGAGTTTACCCAATCCATGCCCTTAGCTTGTCAGGCGTATGAGGACAATGTAGAGACGTTGCATGCAACGTCTCTACATCCCCAATCAACAATCCTGAACTTTTTAAGACACGCCATTGATATTCAGGTGCAAAATTGGGTCGAGTCGCTATCACCCCCAACTGCTACCTCACCCATACCTGAATGGCTGCAAGCCCTGTGTAGCGCCAAGGAGAACCTAGATGTCGAACCGATGGCGATCGCCCGTTTAGATACAGCACTCTCCACTTGGACAACCTCGATTCAACAGCATCTGGTGACTCCCACCACCCAAGGCTTAACCCAAAATCTCTTCCGCACCTGCTTAGTCTTGCAACCACCAGAACCCGATGAAGCCAACTGGCGGCTTGACTTTTACTTGCAAGCCATGGACGATCCTGATTTATTAGTCGATGCCAAAACGATTTGGCGGCATCCTATCGAACAATTAGACTATCACGGGCGAATCATTGAACAGCCCCAGGAAACCTTACTCAAAGGATTAGGATTAGCCTCTCGCCTTTATCCTCCCCTAGAAGCCAGCTTACACGAACGCTGTCCTCGATTCTGTGAACTTAACCCTGTCCAAGTGTATGAATTTATCAAAGCCAGCGCATGGCAACTGCAAGACAGTGGTTTGGGGATTATCTTACCCCCAGGATTAGCCCCCGGATCAGGAGAAAAACGCCTCGGCATTAGTATTACCGCAGAAGCACCCAAATCCAAAAAAGACGAACGTTTGGGGTTACAAAGCCTGCTGAAATTTAAATGGGATTTGGCAATTGGTGATACAAAACTCTCCAAATCCGAATTCCAGCGCTTGATGTCACTCAAATCCCCCTTAGTTGAAGTTAATGGCGAATGGATTGCCCTGCAACCTGCGGATGCACGGGCGGCGCAAACCATCATGAAAGCGTCCAAGGAAGATATGAGTTTGTCAGTCGAAGACGCCTTACGACTGGCGACAGGCGATACCAAAACATTAGGAAAACTGCCCGTTGTTCACTTTGAAGCATCCGGGGCGCTGCAAAAATTAATCACCAATTTAACCGGAAATCGTACCATTGAACCCATTGACGTTCCCCAAGACTTTAACGGCACATTACGCCCATATCAACTTCGAGGAGCCAGTTGGTTAGCCTTTTTAGAACGCTGGGGGTTAGGGGCTTGTTTAGCTGACGATATGGGATTGGGTAAAACCATTCAGTTTATTGCTTTTATGCTTTATTTAAAAGAACAAGATGTTCTAGAATCGCCCACATTATTAGTCTGTCCCACATCCGTACTGGGAAACTGGGAACGGGAAGTGAAAAAATTTGCCCCGACGCTTAAAGCTATTGTCCACCACGGCGATAAACGCTCAAAAGGCAAGACATTTGCTAAAGCAGTGAAGACCAAGGATTTGGTAATTACCAGTTATCCATTAGTGTATCGAGATGCTGCAACCCTGGAATCGGTATCCTGGCAAGGTGTCGTATTAGATGAAGCGCAGAACGTCAAAAACCCAGGGGCAAAACAGTCGCAAGCCGTGCGAAAACTGTCAACAGAATTTCGCATTGCCTTAACCGGAACTCCTGTAGAAAACCGCTTATCGGAATTGTGGTCAATTTTAGATTTTCTCAATCCCCAATATTTAGGCGATCGCCAATTTTTTCAACGGCGTTTTGCGATGCCAATTGAGAAGTTTGGCGACAGAGATTCCTTACAAACGTTGCGATCGCTGGTGCAACCGTTTATTCTGCGCCGTCTGAAAACTGATAAGACCATTATTCAGGATTTACCGGAAAAACAGGAGATGACGGTATTCTGTGGACTCGCCGCCGAACAAGCCGCCCTGTATCAGAAACTGGTGGATGAATCATTGGTAGATATTGAAGCGGCAGAGGGAATTAAGCGCAAAGGATTAATTTTAACCTTGCTGATGCGACTCAAACAAGTTTGTAATCATCCCGCTCAGTTATTAAAAGAGAAAGCCTTAAAAGACGCCAAGCGTTCTGGGAAATTACTGCGGTTACAGGAAATGTTAGAGGAAGCCATTTCAGAAGGCGATCGCGCGTTAATTTTCACCCAGTTTGCGGAATGGGGGAAACTGTTAAAACCCTATTTGGCAAAACAATTTGATCAGGAAATCTTGTTCCTCTATGGCCCTATTTGGCAAAACAATTTGATCAGGAAATCTTGTTCCTCTATGGCGCAACTCGCAAGAAGCAACGGGAGGAAATGATTGACCGTTTCCAAAATGACCCCGAAGGACCCCCGATTCTGATTCTGTCCTTAAAAGCGGGAGGAACCGGACTAAATTTGACCCGGGCAAATCATGTTTTCCACATTGATCGCTGGTGGAATCCGGCGGTGGAGAATCAGGCGACCGATCGGGCGTTTCGTATTGGTCAAACTCGCAATGTACAGGTGCATAAGTTTGTCTGCACGGGAACGCTGGAAGAACGGATTAATGACATGATTGAAAGTAAGAAGCAGTTGGCAGAACAGACGGTAGAAGCGGGTGAAAACTGGGTCACGGATATGGATACCGATCAGTTGCGATCGCTGCTATTGCTTGATCGCACGGCGGTAATTGATGAGTAAGGGAGGAGTGCGATCGCGGATTGGCGGATTGTCGGATAAGTCAGGATTCGATTTGTGCGTGAAGCGAAGCTATCGCGTTAGCGAATCGCCTCTTCGGGTGATGTTTTACTAGAAATCACGGCTTCAATACCCGAAAGGTATTGATCCATCGTTAAGACATTGGTGTAAACCAACTGTTTCAATGTTTCTTCAGTCAGAAAGGTATCCTTAATATCAATGCTAGTTTTGTAGCGAATTTCACCTGTGTTGAAGTCTAGTTCAAAGTTACCGATAATCATGCCAAAGTTAGCACGACAAACAAACTCTCCTAACTGCTTGCGCTTCTTCTGAGGAACTTTAACTGGACAGAGAGAATTTCTGCTTTGAGGTTAAATAAGGCTTCAGTATCAATCCGTCGATATACTCCTGGGCTAACTTTGAAAGTTAAATGGCATTGTGTAGTATTCTCATCCCACCCAGCAATTGCTAGTTCTAACCTTGAAACCGTGTCACGCATATCCTTTTTACTGCCTCTCCTTTCTACTTCCTCTATGTATAGAATTCTGAAGGGGATAACATTTTTGCACTTCATAGTGTTTTGTTTCGGTTCTCTATTGAGATTCTTATCCTTTGTATAGGTACGCATTGCTTCTACTCTTCATTCTTAACGTAAACTTATTTGTTTACATCATGCTGCAACTCAAAATCAGGTGAATCCCAATGTCAGAAGACTTTATCCCCGATATCCTCGAAACGCTTACCGTTCCCCCCTCTCCATCAGCCACACCAAAACCCACCCCCCGCCGTGAACCTGTCAAAATCTCGATTATTGGCTCTCGCTGAGGCGTGAACAGCATCATTCGCACTTTGTACCGCCTCCGATTCGCCGAAGTGATGGAGTGGAGTCCCTTGCAGCCAACAGGCAATCCTGGGGAATTTGTGAGTATGTTGATTCGGCAGATTTCTACCTATTAAGGAATGTCTCTAATACCGACGAAAGTCGGGGCGGGTTTAGTCAGTGATGGGTGTCACCGAAACGGTAATGGTGAAACCCGCCCCTACAAACGCACCCGCAACTTGCCCTCTTCAGCTATCCGCGTCAAAATGAAGAAAAGTGCGATCGCACTGTCGGATAAGTCATCATCTTGAGAAACGGTGTCCCGTCTTTGGTCGATTGGCGAATCGTTTCATCATAGAGAATCGCGCCACTGATGTAATTCTCCTGATATTAACTCTTGATAAATTAGCTAAAACTCTTTCCATGTCGCATAAACACAGTATTCAAACAGTTCTTTCTTGCTGTTTCGCTTGCGAACAATGTTACTACCAATATTGGTATATCCAAGTTGGTGTAAGGATTCTTCCAAAAGTTTTTCCGTATTAACCGAAATCCCATAGAACGAAGAATTACCGACAATGTATGAAAGCACTGCATTATCCTGTAAGTTGTGACGCAAATTATCTAAATGCAAGTGCAGATCATAGAAATATTTCTTGACATACTTTGCCATAAGCTGAGCATTCTTATTTTCTGATTCCCCAATTTGGGAAACAATCCTGTTCAATGTTTCCAGAACCTCATGGATCTCATGCTTAATATTATCTGATTTTCTCTGAAGAAAATCTGCCTGGTGCTTGGCGAACTTTTAAGGATGCTCGCCATTATTAACATTAAGGTTTAAATGCCGAACAGCCTAGGATTAATGTGATTTTAGGGGTACGATATATCGTACCCCAATCAACTTAGGGATCGATCCAACGATCATCCGCTTTAATCAAATTAATTAACTCGTCCACTCCTTGAGCTTCCGGCACCTTTTTAATCTCCTCCCGTCCCCGATACAGGGAAATATAACCCGGTTGCTTACCTACATAACCGTAATCCGCATCTGCCATCTCCCCCGGACCATTAACAATACAACCCATCACGGCAATATCTAAACCCGTCAGGTGTTTCGTTGCTTCCCGAACTTCGTGCAGTACGTCTTCTAAATTAAACAAGGTGCGACCGCAGGATGGACAAGCGACATATTCCACCATGGTTTTCCGCAGTCCCAACGCCTGGAGAATGCTATAGCAAACCGGAATTTCTTTTTCTGGGGCTTCTGTCAGAGAAACACGAATGGTATCGCCAATTCCTTCGGCTAATAGCGTACCAATACCCGCTGTAGACTTAATCCGTCCATATTCCCCATCACCAGCTTCTGTGACACCCAGATGCAAGGGGTAATCCATCCCCAACTCATCCATGCGTCGTACCATTAACCGATACGCCGCCAGCATGACGGGAACACGGGAGGCTTTCAGGGAAATCACCAAATTGCGGAAGTCGAGGGATTCACAGATTCGGATAAATTCCAGCGCTGATTCCACCATTCCTTCCGGGGTATCGCCGTAGGTAAATAGCATCCGTTCAGCCAAGGAACCGTGATTCACCCCGATTCGCATCGCTTTCCCTTGGTCGCGTAGAGAAATGACGAGGGGTGCTAAAGTTTCCTTGATCTTTGCGCCAATTTGTTCAAATTCAGCTTGAGTATACTCCGTGCGATCGCTCTTTGGTTTCTCAAAGACATATAACCCTGGATTGATCCGTACTTTATCCACATGCTTGGCGACTTCTAGGGCTATTTTCATCCCGTTGTGGTGAACATCCGCCACCAAGGGAACATTTTGGTACGTCTGAATCAGCTTCTGCTTGATTTGGGCGAGGGCTTTGGCGTGCGCCATACTGGGAACCGTGACTCGGACTATCTCACAGCCAATTTCATGCAAGCGGCGAATCCCAGCCACTGAACCCTCAAGATCTAAGGTATCTTCATTAATCATCGACTGCACCACCACCGGATGTCCGCCCCCAATCGTGACATTCCCAACGGGTACTGGGCGGGTTTGGCGACGGTGGATAACGGTATCCAATGCTGGGGGTTTGGGGGCTGTTTGAGGAGTTGGAAGTGTTTGCATAACCTATAGGGATAATTTCTCTAGCTAAACTATCTGTCTGTATTTTCTCTATTCTCCCAGATTGCCACAGTTGGGGCGTTTTTGGGTTAAGGCAACAGAAAGTGCGATCGCGTTTGGTAGTGTTAACGTAGGCTATAACTAGCCATAGCTGCTAAAAATAGGGATTTGCAGTGCCACGCCTGGTGATGGTACTGCGTATGATATCATATCAGTTCTCCTGCTCACGCTGTAGGACAAGAAATCATGAAAAGCTTTTCAATAACAAAAAACTTGTTTATTAATGCACCGCCAAGTTTATTCTTTGACACGTTAACAAATTCAGAAAAGATTATCCAATATTATCCTTTGAAAGAAGTTATATCCGATTGGCAAGTTGGTAGTGATATTATCCTTAAAGGAAACAATAACGGTGAAGACTTTATTGATTATGGTAAAATTGATATCTTAACCCCTAATCAGAAGTTTCAGTATACATATTGGAGCGACAATCACGGTACAGATAGAACGCCAGAAAACCAGTTGACTATTTGTTACACTCTTGATGAAGTTGACCGGGGAACGAATCTTAAACTAGAACATACCAACTTAAAGTCTGAGCAAATGTACTCTGAAATGCTTAAAGTTTGGGATTTATTACTGTCGAGCTTAAAGAATTTTGTAGAATCAGGTCAACTCAAAAACAGAGAATAGTAAATAATTAATGTCCTTGACAACCT
>JGI11783J13700_1089349_pt1 | contig 11032 bp, 10 predicted proteins | sample ElkSlonscriptome_6_FD_13700 | JGI IMG/M metagenome (IMG submission 13700)
CCCTGCTCCCCCTGCTTCCCCTGCTCCCCCTGCTTCCCCTGCTCCCCACACCTTACCTACTTTGTCAATCGGATAAAAGATGAGTGGGTAATCCATCAATGCTTTGGATATTTTTCGCCTGCCAATATTCATAAATGCCCTGTTCTCCCTTTTTCTCTGACCATTCAACCAGAGTTTCTCGTTCACCTTGAAATTCATATAGGGGAACAGCATAGCCACAAGAAGTTTGCACTGATTCAATATCTAGAACAATAATTTGCCGTTGTCCTGGCAGTGAATTAAAGTGGATATAAAAGGTGTCCCATTCTGGAGCAACGGGGCGAATTACCCGCCCTTGACCGTAAAGGCGTAAAATTAGAGGTTTATCGGTAAAGCTGCAAAACATGATCGTTAGTCTACCATCGTCCTGCAAATGAGCCGCCGTTTCATTGCCACTACCTGTTAAATCCAGGTAAGCGACGGTTTTCGGATCAAGACAGCGAAATGTGTCCATACCTTTGGGGGATAAATTAATCCGCCCCTGTCGAGGTGCTGTCGCGGTAAAAAAAATCTGTTGTCCTTTGATGAAGTTTTGTAAATATTGGGAGAGTTCTGAATAAAATTTTGCCATCGTCCTAATACCTAATACCTAATAGATAAAGAAAAATAAAGTATTGTAAATGTAGTCCGACAATTTGTTACCTTGCCAGTCGGAAGCGATCGCAAGTCGTCTAGCTTGGAAATAGGGATGAGCGTTGAGTGGGAGAGGGGCTGGGGGCATTGTCAAGTATAGTTCATAGGGCTTGGGGAGAAAATCAGGACGAAAAAAGCGTCAGGCTTTCGTGGTGGACATTCCAGACGAGAGCGGATGTTCAACGTAAAGGATAAAAGAATCCCCAAAAACGAATCGGGCATAGTACAGACGAGTTGTGCATGGAAAATGGAGAAAGGATGTTCTAAGCGTGACTTGTGGCGTCTGAGATTAGGAGAAGCGAGTTTCATTGGTTTGGGTGTACAGGGTGATAGCAATTTCAATAACCGATCAGGGGAAGATTACTCTTATGAGTGATTGAGGGCGTCACACTCCAGCCCGACTCCAAACAATCTTAAAAGACTGTGGCACAATTAACGGGGTGCATCTTGAAAAGTCTGAGTACTTAAAAATTCTATGGCTAAATTTGTCTTTGTAACAGGTGGGGTTGTATCTAGCATCGGTAAGGGTATCGTTGCTGCTAGCTTAGGACGATTACTCAAATCGCGAGATTATTCGGTGTCGATTCTTAAGCTAGACCCCTATATTAACGTCGATCCAGGAACGATGAGTCCCTTTCAACATGGGGAAGTCTTTGTCACAGCAGATGGGGCGGAGACGGATTTAGATTTGGGACATTATGAGCGGTTTACGGATACGCTGATGTCCCGCCTCAATAGTGTCACCACCGGATCAATCTATCAGGCGGTTCTGAATAAAGAGCGTCGCGGCGACTACATGGGGGGAACGGTGCAGGTGATTCCCCATATTACCAATGAGATTAAAGAACGGATTCATCGGGTGGCAAAAAATACCAATCCGGATGTGGTAATTACCGAAATTGGGGGAACCGTCGGGGATATTGAATCCTTACCATTTTTGGAAGCGATTCGTCAATTCCGTAAGGATGTGGGGCGCAATAATGTGCTGTATATGCACGTTACCCTGTTACCCTGGATTCCGTCAGCGGGTGAAATGAAAACCAAACCGACTCAGCATTCGGTGAAAGAACTGCGTTCGATTGGCATTCAACCGGATATTTTAGTCTGTCGGTGCGATCGCCCCCTGCAACCAGGGATTAAAGAGAAACTCTCGGAGTTCTGCGATGTGCCTGTAGAATCGGTGATTACTTCTCCTGATGCCAATAGCATCTACGAAGTCCCCCTGATTCTAGAACAAGAAGGACTGGCAAACCAAACCTTAGATCTATTACAACTCCCCCAACGGGAACCGGATTTAAGCCAGTGGCAAACCTTGGTGGAACGTATGCACCGCCCCATCCATCAGGTGGAAATTGCCATTGTCGGTAAGTATATCCGCTTGAGTGATGCTTATCTATCCGTTGTCGAAGGATTGCGCCACGCCGCGATCGCATTAGGGAGTGAATTCAACATCCGTTGGGTAAGTTCGGAAGATATTGAAACCGAGGGTGCGGAAAAGTTTTTAGCCGAAGCCCACGCGATCATTGTTCCGGGAGGCTTTGGTATCCGAGGCGTGGATGGCAAAGTAGCAGCAATTGAATATGCCCGTACCCAAAAAATTCCCTTCCTGGGTTTATGCTTGGGAATGCAGTGTTCTGTGATTGAGTGGGCGCAAAATATTGCGCGGCTTGAGGATGCTCATAGTGCCGAGTTTGTACCCAATGCTCGGAATCCCGTGATTAACTTGTTGCCCGAACAACAGGATGTTGTGGACTTAGGGGGTACGATGCGCTTAGGGATGTGTCCTTGTCGGATTCTGCCCAATACCTTAGCTGCTTCACTCTATGAGGAGGAGGTGATTTATGAACGTCACCGACATCGCTATGAATTTAATAATGCCTATCGTAACCTGCTTTTAGACACAGGTTATATGATTAGTGGCACATCCCCCGATGGTCGCTTAGTGGAAATCATTGAATACCCCGATCATCCCTTCTTCCTGGCAACTCAGTTTCACCCAGAGTTTAGCTCTCGACCGAGTGCGCCCCATCCCTTGTTTAAAGGATTTGTGCAAGCTGCGATCGAGCAATGTCAGGGTGAAGATGCAATTTCCCCAACCAATGCTCCAATGATCCAGCAATCCCCTGTGCAGGTATCGTGACCTAAAGATTTGAAGTTTGAGTTATGAGGCGAGCCAAAATTATCTCACAGCTCATAACTCAAAGCTCACAATGGCTTGAGGAGGTTTTGTGGCGTACTGGATACAAATTGATTATGAACGCAGTGATTATGTGATTGACTTAGATCGCATCAGTGCGTTTGCCTGCGCTCCCAACGGCAAAATTATCTTCTGGTTGCCGAATAGTGCCCACCAGATTATCATTAATCAGCAAGGTGATCCAGAGGGGTATCATCAAGTTTTGGAGTATATTAAACAAGTCTGTGCTCATTCCCTAGCTGGATCTTGGATTCAAGTTAGATATGAGCGCAGTGACTATGTAATCGATCTCAACCGCATCAGTAGCTTTTCTCACGCGGCGAGTGGCAAGTTAACCTTTTGGTTACCCGATAGTTCAATTCCGATTATTATTAATGAGCAAACTGATCCAGAGAGTTATCAGAAGATTCTAGATTATATTAAACGTAAAACAGGTTATGTTATTTCTTAGAAAGTTAAATTGGAGCGGGTTTAGTCAAATCGGGGCTGGCTCAGAAACGATAGTGGTAAAACCCGCCCCTACAGATCCGCATTCCGTGAACGAAGAAGGGTTAAGACGCGCCATGGAACGGCTCTACATGGCTCCGGGAGCTGTAGCTTAAGTAGACACAGATGGCGGACAAGAGACTTGCACTAAGTAGGGCTTGCTGAGCCTTGATTGATAAGGGTTTCCAGTTTGTGCAGCAAGCCCTAATTATTGGTCTGTTATGAATTCCAATCCCACATCACGGGATTATCATCCAGGGGATCAGTAACAATACGTCCGATCGCGTCAATTTCTTGTAGTTCTTCTTGAGATAACTTTACCTCAGCCGCCTTAGCATTACTAGAGGATTGCCCTTCATGACGCGCCCCCGCGATCGCATGAGTTTGTGGTTGGGCAATTAACCAGGCGAGGGATAATTGAGCCAGACTACAATTATGGCGTTCGGCAATTGGGCGCAGTTTATCTACAGCTTGCTGCGCTCGTTGATAGTTGTCTCCTTGAAACAGACAATTTTTGGCACGATGATCGCCTTCTCTTAATTGATGATCGGGTCCAAATTTACCCGTGAGCAATCCTTGAGCGAGAGATGAATATGCCAGGATTGATATATTATTCTCAATGCAGTAGGGTTTGGCATCCTGCTCAACTTTACGCCAAAACAAGGAATAAGGCGGTTGTAAGCTGTCAATCTTCCCATACTGCGCTGCTTCTTCCAACTGAGCGCGGGAGAAATTAGATACACCAATTGCCCGAATTTTGCCTTGTTCCTTCAGTTTGTTTAAGGCGCTCATTGGCTCCTCAATCGGCACTACCTCGGTATTAAACGTTCCGGGGGACCAATGAATTTGGTATAAGTCGATATAGTCCGTCTGTAGATTTTTCAGAGAGCGATCGCAGGCTTCGATAACTTTATCGTGTTTCAGATTCCCCACCCACACTTTGGAGGCATAAACCACCTGATCGCGGACATCGGATAATGCCTGGGCAACAATCTGCTCAGAATGCCCCTTACCATAGATTTCTGCGGTATCCACCGTCGTGATACCCGCCTCAAAAGCGGCTCGGATAGCTTTAATCGTTTCCGCATCTTCAATCCCCACCCAGGCACTCTTACCCGCCTGCCAGGTACCCATTATAATCGGTGTGATTTGGATATCGGAAGTTCCTAAAGGTCGCGTTTCCATAACCAATTCCTGTGATCGTAGACAATTTTAACTCCAATTAGCCAAGGGATTAACCGATAAGCCAATCTCATCAAATCTTCTAAGCTTTGGCAGGGTCTTGGCGTCTATCCCAGGTACAATTAGTTTAAACCTCAAGATAGTAGGTTGCTGAAAACCTCTCAGTACAAGGATATGGAATATCATACCCGTAAAATTGCCTTAGTTACAGGTGCGAATAAAGGCTTAGGGTTTGAAATTAGTAAACAACTCGCCCAAAAAGGCATCCGCGTTATTCTTGGAGCGAGAGATGCCAACAAGGGGCGGGAAGCCTGCGAAAAACTTAAGCAAGAAGGATTAGACGTAGATTTCTGTCTTTTGGATGTGAACAGTCATGAGAGTATTGACAAAGCCGTTAGTTGGCTAAAACAAGAATTTGGTGAATTACATATTCTCGTGAACAATGCCGGGGTGCTACTGGATAGAACAACATCTGTATTGGATGTAGATTTTGATACGCTCTCGCAAACCCTGCAAACAAATCTTTATGGCGCTTTTCTAATGTGTCAAGCTTGCATTCCCTTAATGAAAGCCTCAAATTATGGTCGCATTGTGAATATGTCCAGTACCCTGGGTTCCCTTACAGAAATGAGTGATCCAAGTTCACCTTATTATGATTATCTCACTCCTACCTACAGGCTGTCTAAAACAGCTCTCAATGCAGTGACAGCATTATTTGCCAAAGAATTGCGAGGAACGAATATTTTAATTAATTCAGTTTGTCCAGGTTGGGTAAAAACGGATATGGGGTCTGACGCTGCACCGTTAACTGTTGAGCAAGGTGCGGATACCCCGGTTTGGCTGGCGACTTTACCCGATGATGGACCCACGGGTGGTTTCTTTAATAATCGTCAGCCTCTTGCCTGGTGATCTGAATCTCCCTCATCCCTTCCCTTCTAAAATTTCTATCAGCCTATCTTCTAAAGCATTGCGAGCCGCCACATCTGAACAATGATCAATGAGAGATTTTGCCGCCGATATCGCGGCTTGAGCTGTGGGGAAATCAAAACCGCCAAAGGGATCAATAATAGTCGGTTCGAGCAACTGTTCTGATTCTAGCCACGTTACTGTCCAACGCCCTGTTTTTCTCTCCCAAATCGGAATAATTAAATATTCATCCCAATGGGTGTGGTAGCGTTCGGCTTGATCAAACTTTGCCTTATAAGAGTGGCGTTTATAAACGTTATCCACTACTTTTTAATCCTCCCTGATTCTTGATGCTGTACTAAACCCTGGTTTAGAGTCCAGAGCTTTGCCTTGAACGGTAATTTCCCCATAGCTAAGTCAAGAAAATCTCGCCTTTTTGCTTTCGTCGTACTATCAAATATTTGACATGATTAGTCGATTTTAGCTGATTTGGGCGAGGTTTCCCAAGGCTTTATTTGTGAAACTTTGTATAGCTCCCGCTTTTCTCCTCTACCTGCTGTTTTTAGGCTGAAGCGAGATAATTGCCGTCTCGCCTCAAACGCAGAGTCGAACTTCTGATTATATCATGCGGGGACACTCAAGGGTTGACCATTATTAGCCGGAGTCAATTGCAGCAAGAAGGGAACTGCTTTTTTCTTCCAATCTTGGATGGCTGTATAAGACGCCGCCTCTGCGCCGTAGCAAACTTCCAGCATCTCGGTATGGATAATACCGGGACTCAGAGGAATCGCCGCCATTCCTTTAGGCAATTCTTGAGCTAGCGATCGCGTCATGCCTTCAATTGCCCATTTAGAGGTACAGTAGGATGAGACTTGGGGCGAGGTTGAGCGTCCCCATCCTGAACTTAGATTGACAATAATACCGCTTCCCCGGTCAATCATTGCTGGGATAAAATGGCGTAGCATATTGGCGACTCCCTTGATATTGACATCAATCAGATCAGAAAACTCCTGGCTAGGAATCTCCCACAGAGGTGCCAGATTATTGATAATCGCCGCATTATTAATCAGCAAATCCGGTGGACTGTACTCATTGATCAGAAGTTTTGCCCAAGCCATGACCTGATCTTCGTCGGCAACATCGACTACTGTAAAATTATGGGGCGAACCAAACGTCTGATTGAGATCCTTGATGGTCGCCTCGTTTCGAGCGCAACCCAAAACCGTATGTCCTTGAGCGATAAATCCCTCGGTCATCGCTCGACCTAAACCCCGGCTGACACCTGTAATCACGATTACTTTTGCCATGGTTACTATTTTCCCTTGATACCTTTCTTTTAATAGATTAAGGCGATACGGGAAGATGCGATCGCGCCTACTGCTATACTTACCAGCTTATTCACCGGAATTCAATTATCAGGGAAAATTTACTATGGCTCCCCCTGCGCCCCCTGCGCCCTCTTCTTCCCCTGCGCCCTCTGCGCCCTCTGCTTCCCCTTGGCAACAATTACACTACATAATTCCCTTTAAATTCAACACAAATCCCGGTAACACATCTTCTCCTGACAGAGTAGCCGGAGAGTTGAGAATTTCTACATCCTCTCCTGGACGATAAATCTCAACTCGCTTATTTTTACGGTCAATTAACCATCCCAATTTTGCCCCGTTATCCCTATATTCTCTCATTTTTTCTTGTAGTTCTTTCAGCGAATCGGTTTCCGAACGCAATTCCACGACAAAATCTGGACAAATCGGGGCAAACTTCTTTTGTTGTGTCGGAGTTAACGCTTCCCATCGTTCCCGGCGTATCCAAGAGACATCAGGGGAACGCTCGGCACCATTGGGAAGTTTGAAGCCACTCGAGGAATCAAAAGCAATCCCTAAATTATTCTGACGGCTCCAAGCTTGGAGTTGATAGGCGAGTTCAATATTGCGATTTCCCGTTTCACTACCCGTTGGTGACATGATTAGTAATTCCCCTGATGTTGTCCGCTCAAATCGGTAATCTCGGTTTCTCTGACACAGATCAAAGAACTGATCATCAGTTAAATCGATACTCAATTTTATCCGAGAAGGCAGAGGAATAGTTGCTATATTCATACAGGTATTACCACAGCATATTTTATCGGATTTTTGGAACCCACCCATGCCGATTTTATTGTGTTTCTCCTAACAGCGATCGCCAATCTTGGATCGCCTGCTCGGACCAAAGCCAATTCTGACTCAGGGCGTCGGCTTGAAAATTCACGGGGTCATCTTGGAGAACTTTTTGCCGCAGTTTCAACGATTCATTTAAAAGATTGGTGCGCTTTTCGGCTGGCTGTTGTTGAGCGGATTTCCAGAATCCTAAAGCCAATCCCGCATACGCTGTTAACGCTTCTTTTTTCGCCCCATTTCCTGCCACATCTGCATCGATTTGCTCTTGTTCAATTAAGGTGAGAGCATCTAACCAGGCATTGTTGGCTCGCTCGAAATCTCCTTCTGCGTAGTAGGCAAAGCCAAGGGCATTGTGATAGTTTGCAAAATCAGGTTGGGCTTTAACCGCCGTTTCCCAATACCGTCGCACATCGCTAATATTATAGTTTGTATCCCCAGTTTGAAGCGACTGCCAAGCCAGACGTCCCCTCAAAAAACTGATGGTTGGATTATCCAATTGGGAGGTAGAAACAGCTTTTAAAGCTGCATCGGCTTGAGACAACGCGCCTCGATTGAGTAAAGCTTCAACCGCTTCAGTTCCGGCGTCGATATTCCCCTGACCCAATTGTTCGATCGCGAAAGCGGTGACGTCACTGGTTTCGGCTTTGTCTAAGTTGATTCCATCTGAGTCTGAGGATTGAGGTAGACTCGACACAGGAGAATCAGGCGATGTAATTAACGTATCAGGTCGCGGCTGACGGTTCCAAACCAAGGCAAAACTTAATAGTGCGATCGCAACTGCACCAACCCCCAATCCAATCCACAGTTTAGGCGCAACCAGCCAAGAACGCCATCCCTTTTCAGTCGATTCCACTGGTTTCGGCGTTACCGTCTGTTCAGATGACGGCGTTGCTGTTTTTGGCACAGACGTTGATGCTGGCGCTGCTGAGGAAATTGTGGGTTGCTGAGGCGGCGGGTTGGGTACGTCCTGATTGTCTGGTTCAGGTGTGGTTTGGGGTGGATAATTCGCGTCTGGGCGAGGTAACTTAGGTTCCTCGATCTCCGGCTCACTATCCAGTTGTTCGAGTAAATTCTTAATAAAGCTAGACGGATCATTCCCCTCATCTTCTGAGGGCGTCTCCTCTGAGGGCGTCTCCTCTGAGGGCGTCTCATCGAGCCAATTTTGCCTCGGTTGATACTCATACTTAGCTAGGGGAGGTTTCTCCTCTAGCAGGAATTCATCCTCATCCTCTAACCTCGTTCTATTTAACATCTGTTGTGTGAATAGTTCGGCATCACTTTCATCAGAGACTAAAGGCATATCTGGTGGTTCCGGTAACTGTAATCGTTCTTCCCGATGGTGATAGTCATCGTCCACGTTGGTGAGGAATCCATCAAATTCGGGATGCAGGTAAAGTACGGGCAGCGCCCAATATAATTGGTTAGAGCCATAGGCAGAAATTAGCCCCTGTCGCGCCCGACTCAGACTCAGATCAATGGGATAGCCTTGATTGAGATTCCGATAAAGGAGGCGTGTGAGGGTGAGTGCCACTTCATCAGGAATCCGTTCTGCCATGGCTAGAACACCGGGAATGCCTCGTTTGACCAAGGCTTCGGCTAAATTGCGGTCTTTACCATTATTTAGGGGGTCTGAGGTGGCTGTATAGGCACCACGACAGGAGTTAAATACGGCTAATTGCACGCCGTTATTTGCTAGCAATCCGGCTAAATCGTTGCCGTTTAAGGTTTCCGTTAATCCGGTTTTATTGCTAACTAAATAAACATCCCCACCAGAATCCCCCAGACTACTGTGACCCGCATAATGGAAAACTTGATATTGACCTTGTTCTAAAGCTTGGGTAAGTTGTTCTCGTCCCGGTTGTTCGAGAATGGTGAGTTGAATCGCCGGGGGTTCTTGGCGAGAACGGTTTTTGAGTTCTTCTTGTAGATGTGCTGCTTCCTGTGCCAGTTCTAAACTCTCTTGGTCACTTGGTCCAGCAATGACCATCAGAATTTTCAGGACAGGATTGGCTTGAGGGGGGAGGGAATGAATCGGTCGCATCAACCCAGTGCTGAGTTGATACCGGGAGAAGGCGACATCCGTCCCGGTTGCCAAAGGGCGATCGCCTGCATGGAGAACTTCCCAGGGTAAGCGAGGTAAGCGATTCCCTTTGAGTCCCAGACGCAGTCGTAATACAGTGCGTTGATTTTGCGCGATCGCTTGTGCCATCATCCAACTATCACGCAAGCTCCCTTGGAATAAGGCATTATAGAGTTCCTGACCCAGCGCCACCAAGTTTTGGCAGGATTGACGCACTTGCTGATCGGAGTTAGGCAAGAAAAACAGCTCATCCATACCACCAGCACCCCCTTGTAACAAGCCCAGGAGGGGATCATTCATCAGTTGTCTCGCTTGCGTTAACCACTCATCCATGGGCCAACGCACTTGTTCTTCTGCCAAAGGCACCCCGGGTGCGACTCGTTCAATCCGCACTAGATGCTGGTCGTCCCCCAAAGGGGTCACAGAGATATGGAATTCCTGTGCCACTGCTATTGCCTGGTCAAGTTTGCTGAATGTCAAGGGTTTTTACTGGGTTTTCAAGATTTATAGCATTCATAGTGTCTTTAGATATAGATTGATTTAATTCTATGAAAGTTTCCTTATAGAGTTTAGGGACTCAGACGCGAGTCATGTATTTAATGAGACCTTTTGACCGTATGGATGAGGGGCGAGACATTAACCCTTGTTAAGAACGCTGGAATTTTTCGGCGGCGGATGCTACTGAACTCAAATTGAGGAACTGATCCAGGATTGTTCCGGATAAACCCCGCCTATTCCAGAAGAGTGAAATGGTAGATGCACCCTGATTGACGTTCCCTGGCTCACTGATTTGGGCTAGGGATTTTTTTTTAGCTCTAGTGGGTAAGCCACATCCAGCATTTTTCCGTTGCTATGTACATCGGGATGAAGGAGTTTTTCCGAATGTCGGGGTGGGTTTCACGATTATCGTTTTTTTCCGCCCCGATTTGACTAAACCTGCCCCTAGAGAAGGTTTCAGTTGTGATTGTACAGACTGGTTCTGTTGGGGTTCAGTTCAATCTCTCTTATCTTAGCAACGGTTGCACGAGAGGGATACATCCGGAAATTACTCTGGGAAAGGAAGTAGAAGTAGGGTGGGCATTGCCCACCAGCATACCAGTCATTACCTGTAGAGGAACGGCACTGCTGCAAGCTGTCATGCCTTTAAATTGGGTATTAGTAGCGAGAAAAACATCAGGTTTATTCGCTGTCATCAGAATAGTTGGGGTGTTTATAGTTTTCATCTAAAATGGTGGAATAGGGAATTATCATACAAAATCTAACACAACGAATTTCAGTAGACCGAAAAGTTTTGCGATCGCGATCATGTCAACCGACTTGATGGCGGATACGGTACGGGGGAAAAGCATAGCC
>JGI11783J13700_1043447_pt1 | contig 11023 bp, 4 predicted proteins | sample ElkSlonscriptome_6_FD_13700 | JGI IMG/M metagenome (IMG submission 13700)
CACCAATCCCGATCGCACTAGAGCCAAGATTGATTGTTTCTCCTGCCTCAGCGTATACCTGAATAATCGTTCGACGGTCTATGCCTGCGCTCTCATCATTACGATACTCTAAGAAAGGGCGATCGCCTCCATTGTCAGTTAAGTCTGCACTCCCTTCAGCGCGGACTCCCTGAGTCCAACCCAACCCCATGAAAAGGGCAAGAAAACCTAGGAACCATCCTTGTTTAAACCTTTTGTGTCCTAATTGCATCCGGTTTACCTGTGCCATTAGGGGAGCCTTTTGATCACCATTCATGGGTAAACTAGCCATTACCTATCTCCTCCCCTGGATTCAATTTGCAAGTCGGTTTCTTGGTCTTCAAAAATAATCTCTAAGCCTCTGAGATCCTGGAAAATAATTTCCACTCTGCGATCGCGTGCGTAATCCACCACCCCGCTACCGGTTGTCCGGCGCTGACTTTCACCGAAGGATCGAATCGTCATTCGTCCCGGATCGATTCCTTGGCGCAATAGATAATTCCGCACCGATAACGCCCGACGTCTGGCTAAGGCTTGGTTATAGGCGACACTGGCGCGGGGGTCAGTGTGTCCTTGCAGTTCAATGGTGAGGAATGGATACTCTTTGAGAACCGCCGCCACTTGATCCAGTACCGCTGCACTTTCTGGCGAGATATCAGAACGATCTAGGGCAAAATGGACATTCCGAGGAACGCGCAGCGTCAGGGGTTGTTGAACGGGTGGAGGTTGAACGGGTGGAGTTGGTTCTGGGGGAGGTGGCGGGGGCGTTTGGGTGAGACATTGGGGAATCACGGGGGGTAGGGGTTCTGGGTTCGGCGGAATTGTACCATCTGAAGACTTCACTACCGCATTCAGAGCGGGTTCTGATGTGCCGTACTCCGGATCAGTCGCGATCGCACTAATTGTCTCCCCAGGCTGTAACCCAGTCAGCGTAACCCTAAATTCACCCTCCCCATCGGTTATCGTACTAGCAATCGGTTCATTTAGTGGACCATAGACACTATCGGCGCTTTCCCGCACCCGATAGAGTTCCACTGTTGAACCCGGTTCCGCTTGACCAAATACCTCTAGCTGATCCCCCAACTGAACCAACTCCTCGGAGACAAATTGCGGGGCATTTATCCCATTGTTTCCTGTAGTCTGGCGTTGGTACTTGGTCGTCCGGGGGGGATTATGACCATCCCCGATTTGGAAATGAATCGGTTCTACATGCTGCTGGGCATTCAGGTCAATACTCAACCCCTCCAACCCCGCAAACCGATTCGTCTCAATCACATTGCGATCGCTATCTGGATACGCCGTCACCACCACACCAGGTCCCGGCTGATAAGCGATTTGATTCTCCCTAACTTGGTGATTATTTCCCATCAAATACACCGCCGCCCGTCGCAGGCGTCTGCCATTAAAAATAATCTGGTTTTCGCGAATTTGTACCGCCCCTTCCGGTTTAAATAAATACACGCCACTGCCATCATTGCCACAAATCAAATTTCCGGTAATTTCTGAATCATTAATCACCCCTTCCAAGCGAATCGCATCCGGCATTCCATCGATACCATTCCCGACAATAATATTTTCGCTCACTTGTAAATTATTCGCTTGCACCGATGTAATAATCGCACTGCCATCATGGTCAGTAATCCGATTGCGGTAAACTCTTGTGCCTAAACTATTAAACACATAAACCCCAAACGCTGACCGGGTTTCTGGCATTTCCCCATTCGGTGGAATTCCCAACCAATTGAACTCAAGATTCACATCTTGAGGCGGAACATTGTCCGGATAAAAGGGAAACCGATAATTAGGGGGTTCTTGCTGACTAATATCCGGGGGTGGTGAGGAATGGGCAATAAAAATATCCGCTGGAGGAGTGGCTAAAGTTGTCTCGTTTACGGCTTTAAAACCGTAAATACTCAAGCCTCGCACCGTGACGCCATCTGCCACAATCGTTAATCCCCGCAAAATTGACTGACCCGGTGTCGGAGTAATCGTCACAATCGGTTTAGGAATGGCAATTTCCGCCGTGGGTGAGGTTGTCGGATCATACCCCGGTTGGGTTGTCCCATCCACCACCAATCCTGCAGTTGCCAAAGGGGGCAATAATTCAGTTAGATAAATCGTGGTGTCTTGGGGGGGTAAATTAAACTCAATTCGCGACGATTGTCCAGGACTGGAACTCACCAACGTTCTTTCGGTATCACTTAATTGATTAACCGTCAAGTCACCATTGGTTAACTCAATTGCTTCCCGTAATGTGAGCAACTCATCAGGCGCAATACTATCCTGAGTGCTATTAACAATCACTCGTAAATTGGGTGATTGGGCTGTCGCTAACGTGGGCAATGTTAAGACACTGGTTAACGTTAAAGTTTGTAGTAAGCGCTTTAGCGTTTGTAGTAAGCGCTTTAGCGCTTCTGGCTGGGGTAGGTTTGTAGTAAGCGCTTTAGCGCTGATGGCACTAAAGTGCCGACTACGAACACGTTTTGTAGTAAGCGCTTTAGCGCTGATGGCACTAAAGTGCCGACTACGAACACGAACATATTTTTGATTGAACACCATTCCTCACTCCTCACTCGTGGGATTTGCCGCTGGTTCATTATTCGCCACGGGCTCTACTTGAGATTCCTCTTGCTGGGGTGGTGGGGCGACTTTTTGCCGTCCAAATCCACCAAAGAGTTCATTCACCTTAAAGGTGACATTCAGATAGGGACCTCCTTCGGAACGATACCCCGTAAAGTCTCGGTCATCGACACTACCGAAGCTATAGCCAACCCCAACTCGTAAATCAGGGGTGAGATAATACCCCGTTTCTAGCGCCCAACCCCATTCATCAAAATCGACTGAAGGTTGACCAATCCAGCGCCCTTCTACCGCTAAATCCATCCGGTATCCCAAGCGATAGGTGATGCGTGACTGTCCCAAATAAATGGTGCTACTATTGCTGAAATTGTCAGCTAAATCGGTGGTACTGCGACGCAGGGCAAATTTCCCATAAAATTCCCACCGCCAATTGGGTGCATAAATCCCTTCACCAGACAAGACATGATCATTGGAACCTGTACCACTCCCAAAGAGTAAGGTATCGGGAATTGTAGACGGATTCTTGCGATATTCGTATCGCATTAAGGCATTAAAACGGTCATCATAAGGATTGCGGTAGGCTAATCCCAACTTGACCGACAACGTATCATCTAAGTCTTCTAAAAGTTGACTGGCTGCACTCGCTTGTTGGTAACGGAACAAAGCGGTTAACGAAGGAGAAACCTTACCCAGCGCCGCCGCTGAAATGACGGTGTTATCGCCAGCCGAACTATCCCGATGTTCCAACCGCGCCGAGGCTTTAAAGTCAGGATTGGCGGTATACTCCACACCAACACTAAAGGAATCACGTTCGGTGAGTCCCAACGACGCCGCACTTTGACCAACAGCATAAGGTTGAGAAAAGCGATCGCCTGCGGCTGTAGACTCAAAGATATCATCGGCAATGCGTTCGTAACCCAAGTTAACCCGCAATCCCGGCGCTAGCAATATACCATGTTTCAGTCCCAATGCCGCTTGTCCAGTCATCCCATTCATCCCACCAATAACCGAATATCGGGAGGAAATAGATGTATTTTCACCTAACTGATATTGGGTAATCGTTTCCAGACTGGTAATGGAATTATCGTCTAAAAGTCCACCATCAAAAAACTGGTGTGCCAATCTCAGAGTTACTCCTGGTTCCACCGCCCAATCTAAACCCACGGTAGTCCGGGTGGGATAGAGGGGATCACTATCATCCAAGTTCAATTCGTTTTGCGCCCGGAAGGTGAAAACCTCGTTCAGAGGAACATTCAGGCGAGACACCAATTGACTGGTATTCGTATCAAAGGTATCACCCAGATTGTCTTCCCGTGAACGATTGACATATTCTAAACTCAGGTCAGATGTGCCAATTTGTTGGTTTACACCCGCACGAAATGTGGTCAGACTATTATCCACCCGACTACCGGGTAACGCTTCACTGGCTCGATTAAAGATATTATCCTCATTAAAGGGGTCAAAAAACTCCACTAAGCTGCGGTCTTCGGCTGCGATACCAAAGTTATCTTCGTGATCAAAACTCACTCGCACATTAGTATTTTCACTCAATTGTGCCGCTACGTTTGCGCCATAGCGAGTTTGACCGGGAGTAAAACTGGTGGTGGCGTTATTCGCAAACCCTTCTTCCACGGAACGGTAATATGCCCGCCCTTGAATCGTATCTGAAAAAGCGTTCACGGCTTCCAACCGATAGGCATTTCCCGTCACCAATCCCCTGAAGGGAGACTCATTCGTGGAATGACCATATTCGCCAACAATCCGTCCTTGAGTCCCCAAGGAAACTAAGAAGTCCGCACCATAGAGTTCAAAGTTTTGTAACCCTTGGTTTTCCCGCAGATAGGAGGTTCCTATCCACTGTTCTTGTTGAAAATCTTGGGAGAAGTTATATTGCAACCGTCCCCCATAGAGATTGGTGTCCTCATCCGCTTCAAACTGATACGTCACCACAATTCGCCGCACTAAGGTATTACCAAAGGGGTCAAATTCCGTGGCTCGCATCGGACGCCGAAACAGAAGCGTTCCTCGGTCATAATCAATTTCGTAATCGGGACCGCGATAGAGGGCTTTGCGTTCGATAACGGTACCGGGGCGATTCAGTTCTTCGGTTTCAATGTAAACATTTTCACTTCCCGGAATCAGTAGGCGGCGAGAGACGAAGTAGTAGCCACTGGTGCCATCGGGAAGAATGGTATCCCGTTGAAATCCTTCCACATCGGGGCTAAATAGGGCAGTAACTTGCAGATTTCCCAGGTTATAATTCCCTTTAAATCCGTGTAATGCCCTCGCTGTAGCCGTAAATTCCTGGGAAGCACGGGTAAATTCGGTGGTATTATAATCCCCCCACATCCCATAGTCGGGTTCTGCGCCTGGAACCAGAGAGGAACGCTCGAAGCGTAGGTATACGCTGTCTTTGGAGGGAGTAATATAGTCCACCGTGGAACTATCCCCATATACGGGGTATTGGTTCTCACAGAACTGGGGTCCGCGAAATAGGCGGGTGATTCCATCACAGGTTTCATTCAACGGGCGATCGCTATTATAAGCCCCCGTGAATAACCATTCCCCAATTCGACCTGTGGCAAAAATAGCACTGTCTAGGTCAGCTTCTAGACCATCATCAATCAAATCGGGATTGAGAAACTCCCGGCGACTTTCCCAAAAGTTAGTTCCCGCTTCCCCAATCCGTAAATTAATCACCCCAGAGACTAAGGATGGGCGCAGGTGGGTGACGAATTCGATTTGGGTATAGGCTTGGATGGGTTCAGAAAATGTCGGAATCGCGGCGCTCCGCGTACTTTCCTCTAGGGTAATTTGTTCGATGTCGGGGACACCGAGTCGTTCAATCGCCGCCCGAATCCGCACTTTCTGGGCGTCTAACCCGGATTGCAGTCGGGCGCTAAATTGTCCCTTTTTCGCCAAAACTTGAAAACCGAGTTGATCATCATCATAGTCAGCGCCGACAAATGTCCCGGCTGCGGCGGTGAGGGTGACAACTGCATCTTCTTCAATCAGTTCCCCGGTTTCTCTGGTGATACTCCCTTCAATCGTAATTGTAGAGCGAGCATCAGCGGGAACACGCGGATCACCGACGGGGGCGAGGCTAATTTGAACGTCGGTTTGGTCGGCTATGGGGTCAACGGTAAGCTCTAGACTAACGGGTGTGCCGTTATCTGGAGTGAGGGTGATTACATTTTCACCTTTTTTGAGGGAGACGCCATACCATATTTGGGTAACAATGGCTTGCGTCTCATCCCGGTCAATCGTTGTCCGGGTTTGAGCAGAGAGAGGCTGTTGATTAATCGTCACCTGAACCTGACTATCGGTGTGATACTGAATCATCAAGTCCGTTGTGCGATCGCCAATTGTACCCGGTTCCGGACTGAGAATGCGAATGTCACCAGGAGCCAATTGCAACCCATTATTGATGGTTTGTTGCGCCGTGCGGCTGAATTCATCCTGGAATGCTTCAAGTTCCGACTCGGCGGTTTCCGCTTCCCCAGTTTCCTGGGATAGGTTATCAGTTAAATCCGCCCCGACAGATTGATCAAACTGGGCGGGTTGACTCAAGTTATCGGTTTCCTGGGACAGGTTATCCGTCAAACCCGCCCCTACCGATTGGTTCTGCTGTACCTCATCTCCCTCATCCCGAATCACCTTGGGTAAAGGCGCTAAAGGCGACTCCATCCGTGCAGGTTCAATATCGCCAAAGTCTTCACTACTCTGGGATTGGGCAATACTTTCGGACAGGGTATTAGCAAAGTTGTCCGATTCAGACGGTACAAGATTAGAAGGAGAAGGCTCTATCGTTTGTGTTTCACTCAACTGGGATTCTTCCTGAACCCCATCACTAGGAATGGCTAACTCGTGCTGGAGATCAGGTAAGTTCGAGGTGCTGAAAACATCGGTATCACTGCCTGGTTGGTGAGCCTGTCGAACCACTGTCTTCCCCAGTTGCCAGCCCTCGGTTTCTGCTTCCGGCGACACTTCATCGGCTTTCGCCACCGGAATGATGCCTATTATCCCAACCAGAATCACCAGCAACCCTAGAGAAATCGAAGACAACCATCCTTTACCCGGAACACTGTAATCATCGATACTTCTGAGTAACGAAAAGTAAAGCGTGAATCTCAGTTGTTTGGCTTGACTCGAGTTCTCCCAACGGTTCTGATACTGAGTGTTCTTCATCACTGCTCCTCCCCATAAGCCGGTGTCACCGCAAAGTTCATCCGCGCCATTCCCCCAGGTGAAAGTCGCACCAAGCGAGATTGACTATTCCCTTCGATGAAATAGAGATTGGGAGCGAGGCTGTATCCGGGCAAACTGCTCAAATCCAGCGTTCCACTGCGATTTCCGGCGATAACGTTGGCTAATGAAAACAAACCATCGGTATCCGTGGTAATCCGGTTACCATCATCCATGTAAATCACCGCATTCGGGACTCCCGGTTCTCCCGGTTGCTGTTCGCCATCAAAGTTTTTGTCCACGAACACTCGCCCCACGATGGTGCCGCAATCGGATAAAATTCCCGGTCGAATCCGCATCAAAAAGCTGGCGATATTACTGCGCCGTTCCTGGGCAACATTTCGACCATCGCCCCGAACCGCATCGGGTGTGATCACCGCCGCATAGATAATATTCAGGGTTTGATTGGGTTCTAAGCGGGGAAACGTAAACGCGACATTGCGCCCATCCCGCTCTGCTGGCGGTAACGGTACTGGCGTTGTGTTGGTGCCAGTTGTAATCGAACCTTGCAACGACTCCGGCAAAAATCGCACACCCAAAGGCGATCGATCCGTAACCACAATGTCACTTGCAGGGGCTTCACCGCTGTTTCTCAGGGCGAGGCGATACACCACCGTATCTCCCGGTTCAGCCGCAGCGCGATCGGCTGTTTTAATTAGCTCTAGAGCCGCCTGACCCGCCACTAGAGACGTTTCGTTCGAGTTAACAATACCTGAATTTGGCAAATTATCACCGGACGCCGACGCTTGATTTTTAATCTCTTGGGCGGTAGCCGATGAAGTTCCAGTGAAGAATAATGCAGCAATAAGCGTAGTTAGCAGCCGATCATAGACCCCTAACGTTGCCGTTAAAGATTTCATCAGAAGGTAGCACCCCAAAAGGGAATTGAATTGTTCAACAGTAAGGAAACCCGTTTGTCAGTTGATGGACAAACGTTTTTATTGACCGTGAGTTTAATTGACTGTTTTTGGGATAGTTCCACAAAATGAGGACGCTGTAGTTTAGCGTGAAATGTGTTTATCCCTGTTCATGTCACTCCCCTTTAATTCGTTGAATTTGTGAGTTTCAGTATATTTTCTGATGTGAACATATTAACGCTAGCGTTAATATCAATAGTCAGTTGGATCATCAAGGAAGGTATTGATTTTGATGCAACCTCTAAAAGCTAAAGAGTGCCTAGCAGGTTAACCCTGCTCCAATGAATTGATAGACAAGAGCCGTCAATGTAGACTCTCAAAATTCATCATATTAACCTATAATCGATCCCCTGACAAGAGGTCATGTAGATGCCCTGATACTCACGATTATAAACCATTACTCTACTAACAGAGTAAAGCTAGGAATGAGTTTTAAACCACCTCACAAGCCTGTGATAGCTTGAAGTCTGGCATTTTTTTGTGACCGGGGTAAACTGCCCGAATAAGCTATCCTATCCTATGACATCTGACCTGGCAAGTCATTTTGTTGAAAAATTTACTTTACAAAGTTTTGATAAACGTTTGAGCGGTCACTGAACCAGGAACAAGAAACAGGATCAAGTCAAGCACCATTGTAGAGACGTTGCATGCAACGTCTCTACTTTCTAACCCTGTGTAATAACAGTAGCCATGAGAAATTGCTGTCATTCTCTATCTTCGGGTGTATAGCAGGAAATCCGAAACTGCTGTAGAGGTCGGTTTTGTTGAGTGATTATCAGTGACAACGCTTGCATTAATGCCTCAAACTCCCCATACCATAAAACGTTTAATTTTTGTAGGGACATACCATAATACGTCTCTGTTGACCATTAACGGTGATTCCTGGTTCAACGCTTTCGGTTTATCAAGACTTAGTGGCAACAACACGCTGGGCGCTCACCTCATTAGGACAAGGACGCCCCGACTCGACATCACTAATGTTAGATAATGTTGTCTGAGCAATATTTTGCAAAGCATCTTCAGTAAAAAAGGCTTGATGACCTGTAATCAAAACATTAGGAAATGTTAAGAGTCGTTGAAAAACATCATCTTCAATCACTTCTGTAGACAAATCTTCAAAGAACAAATTAGATTCTTGTTCGTAAACATCTAAACCTAGATAGCCAATTTTGCGAGACTTGAGCGCATCAATAACGGCTCGCGTATCAATAAGTGCGCCGCGACTGGTGTTAATCAGCATCACGCCTGATTTCATTTGCGCCAATGATTGGGCATTGATCAGGTGACGGGTTTGGGGTGTTAAAGGACAATGGAGAGAGATAATATCGGAAGTCCCGAAGAGTTCTTGGAGATCAACATACTTGACCCCCAAGGCTTCACAATCAGGATTCGGATACAAATCATACGCCAGTAATTGACAACCAAATCCATGCAGAATCTGGGCAACCAGGAAACCAATTTTACCCGTACCGACAATCCCTACCCTTCGCCCATGTAAATCAAATCCCATGAATCCATCCAGGGAAAAATTTCCTTCTCTCACCCGGTTATAAGCGCGATGAATTTTACGGTTAAGGGTTAAAATGAGTCCTACGGTATGTTCAGCGACAGCATAAGGTGAATAGGCGGGAACTCGCACCACAGTTATGCCAAACTCAGCCGCTGCATTTAAATCAATATGGTTGAACCCCGCAGAACGTGTAGCAATCAGCTTCGTCCCCTGTGCAGCCAGCACCCGCAAGGTTGTTTTATCAAGCTGATCATTGATAAACACGCACACCGCCGGAAACCCGACTGCTAAGGCTGTGGTTTCCTGAGTCAGGCGGGGTTCAAAAAAAACGAGGTCATGTTTATAATTCGCGTTGGCAGTTTCGAGAAAATTTCGGTCGTAGGATTTGGTATTGAAAACAGCGACTTTCATGGTTGTTTATTGTTTGATAGAAAGTAAAAACAAACAGCAACTAACTGACTGCAAATCTATATTGTATTATATGATATCTATATTATGATTAAAAAATATTACACAGACAGATCCCCGACTTCTCCAAGAAGTCGGGGATCTTGCTTAGAGTAAATTATTGGTGACAGGGGGGTGGGGAGAGCTTACAGGTGTAGGTTATTTTATTACCCTTGTGAGCTACTTAGGTTGATAAATTTGGCGCAGTTCCTCAATTGTGTTTACGGCTGGTAGCGCTGCTAGAATTGCTCGTAACTGTTCCACATCCTGAATTTTCGAGATTTCGGCTAAAATGTCTAACGGTTCGCTGCCAAACTTCAAGCTTAAACATATTTCTATACCTTCTAATAGTCCTTGTCGTATTCCCTCAGTCTTATTCCATAACTGACGCAGGTCATCTAGAGTATTTAGGGTTTTTAGTCCTGTAATAATTGCTCTTAATTTTTCCACATTCTGAATGGGCAAAATTTCCGGTAATAGGTTTAACCCTTCCCTGCCAAATTTCAAGCCTAAGCCCAATTCAATTCCTGCCAACAGCCCTTCTCTGACTCCCTCTTGACGACCCTCTTGACGACCCTCTTGACGACCTTCTTGATGACCTTCTTGACGACCTTTTTGAATTCCAATCCTTTCAACACTGGTAATATAAGGCATTCTTCTTTCCTCCTCGTACTGACCTAATTCTGTCCAAAACTCATTTTCTAACTCTTGCGGTAAGCTCATTACCCAGTCTATAAAATGGAATAAGTTGATTATATCTTCTCGCTCATAGCCCCGTTCGTACAATCCCCGAATTAGAGCCAGTTTTAATGATTTACGCTGAATTCTATTATTTCTGGTTTCTTGGGCTTGTAAATGAGCCATGACGACGGTAGCAAAGGGATTGCGGGAAGTCTCAAGGATTGACCCCCTCTGGGAATAGTCTAGCAACTTCACCACGGGAAAGTTAAACTGAATCTCACTTGACCATAGCTGATAACCATACTGATTAGGTCTCCAGGTAGATCGTTCATCTCCCAAGATTGCTAAACTGGCAACGTTTCGCTTATAACGGTCAAAAATGCGGTAATGGTAAACGAACATCCGTTCAGCAAAGTTCGTTTCTTCCTGGCTTTGAACTTCGATGTGGATTAAAACCCACGCTTCTTCACCTGTAAGTAAGTAAACCTTTGCTAGCTTATCCGCTAAACGCCGCCCAACTTCAGCATCGCGCACCACTTGTTGCAGTTCTTTATCTAAAAATTCGTAGCCTCGACTCCAATCAATTTCCGGCTGCGCTTCAGGTAAAAAGAAGGCGATGAAGTCT
>JGI11783J13700_1072747_pt1 | contig 10974 bp, 10 predicted proteins | sample ElkSlonscriptome_6_FD_13700 | JGI IMG/M metagenome (IMG submission 13700)
CGGTAAAAATATTTCGGCTACTTGTTCGGGTGTCATCCCGATGCCCGTATCTTCAATTTTAAACCGAAGTTTGCCGATTTCTGGGGAGTTTTCCGCTACAATATCCGTCCGGAGTGAATGTTGATTTAACTCAGACTCTTCTCCCTGATTCTGCCCATTTTCCATCTCGGTTACATAGCCAACCTTAAACACCACCCCACCCGCTTGGGTGAACTTAATCGCATTACTCAACAAATTCAGCAACACCTGTCGCAACCGTTGCTGATCTCCCCGCACAGCTACAGGTAGTGAGGCAGAAAATTGCTCAGTAAACGCAATTCCTTTTTGGTCGGCACGAATGCGAACCAGTTCAGCAATACTTTTAAAAAATTGAGGCAAATGAAACTCACTCGGATGGAGTTCCATTTTTCGCGCTTCAATTTTAGACAGGTCTAAGATATCATTAATTAGAGTAAGCAGATGTTCACCACTGTGCTGAATAATTTCTAAACCATCCTGTTGTTTAGTACTCAAACTTTTTTCTCGCTTGAGAATTTGAGCATAGCCCAAGATACCATTCAGGGGTGTTCTCAATTCGTGGCTCATGTTTGCCAGGAATTCACTCTTAGCGCGATTGGCAACATCAGCCGCTTCCTTAGCCGTCTGTAATTCCTGAGTTCGCTGTTGAACGTTCACTTCTAAGGTGCGGGAATAGTCCTCTAACTGTTGCTTGGCGGCGGCTAAATTAGCATTGGTGGCTAACAGCGCTTGTTCTTTTTGTCCCAGTGTGTTCATCAGTTTCTGGAACGACATTGAGAGTCTGGCTACCTCATCTTTCCCCGGTAATACTTTGATTTTCACGTCTTTTTTACCCCGTTGCAGGCGATCGGCGATCGCCGTAATCACCAGTAGGGGACGAGTGATACGTTCAACAAACAGCCAACTCCCACTGGCAAAGACTAAACCCAGGACTAATCCCCAGAGGAAGATGCGCTGTTGGAGTTGTCTGGCGGCGGTAAAGGCAAGGGGTGTGGGTTGTCGCACCAGTACAATCCATCCTAATCCCGGATACGCTTTAAACCCGTTTGTCTTCTGAAAAGCCGTCAGGTAAGACTTGCCATCAGACCAAGTTTCCACCCCATAACCCGATTCCCCAGGTTGAGACTCCCTCAAGTTCACCAACGCCAGAGGGGACAATTGCGCCTCAGGGGAACCCACTAGCACCGTGCCATCAGCCGCTAAAATCAACAGTTCAACCTGTTCCCGTTGCTGTACAGGATCGAGTAAATTATCCTGAATTTTTTCTGCCCATTGCCAATATAAATGCGCCCCCAAAACCCCGCGAAACTGCCCATTATTATCCCATACAGGTGCAGCGATATCTACAAAACGCAGGGGTTGGTTTGTGGGATTAGGAAGATATTTTTCTAACAATAATGCTGGGTGAACATCACCCACAAAGGGATTGATTTTAGCCCGGTCAAACCAAGGTCGGGCTGAGACATCTTCACCGGAGAGAATACCGCCCGTACTGGCAACCACTTGACCTTGGGGGTCAGTTAAACCAATCCAGGCATAATCAGGGTAGGTTTCCTGTAACCTTTCCAGAAGCGATCGCTTCTCAGCGTTGGTTGTGTCTGGACTGCTGAGTGTTTCTAGGGAGGCAACAATTTGAATCTCCCGATAGCGCTCAAACATGCCTCGATCCAACAGTTCAGTAGTATTATGTGCCAGCTTGGTAAAGAGTTGTCCCCGCAGCGCTTTTAGCTGATTTCCTGTGGTGTATCCTACTGCCAGACTGGTGAGGCTGGAAAAGAGTAGAGTCAGCAAGAGTAATCCCAACCCCAGTTGTGTGGGAAGTCGTCGGCGTGGATTGAAGTGGGAGGCGACAAAGCGCCAGTTTTGGGTCAGTTTAGCCAGTTTCCTGGGACGTGAACGAAGGCGAGATGAGGGATTTGGACGCAAGGGAATCATCAGGAAAGACTGATTCTATTCTCTCCAGTGTGTTCCACTAGACACAACCGTGATTTTACGGAAGTCTATCTTGAGTTCGTCTCGATTTGTTCAGGATTTAATTAAGTTGTAGAGACGCGCCATGGCGCGTCTCTACAACTTGCCCGTTAGTCAGTAGCCAATTAATTTGGGTAAGGGTTCCTCTACCTATAAGTTCCCCTAACTGATAAACTAATAAGTTTAGACGAGAACAACGATGAGCCAACCTCCACGCGATCGCGCTTTTGATCTGAACTAGGGAAACCCGATAATGGCATGATGCTGCTACCTCAGAAAATGCGGAGAAAATAGCCCAAAAGCTAGGCTGGTCTAACTACTCGATCAAAAAAGCACCGAGTAGCTGGGGATTATCCTTGTTGTCAAGGAGGATTAATGTTCAACGCCGTTTCTAGAAAGGGCTTAAAAATAAGACAGCAAACAAGTTCCCAGATAGTGCCAGGAACAATCGCTCGATATCGGGGCAGTATTGATCGTCTTAAGGAGTTCTTATTAATTCACGAAATTAACCCCGAATATACGGCGCTCAAAAATGCTGATGGTAGTCCCCAGCGTGAACATGATATGGTCAAAGCCGAAGTTCTCAAACCGGAAAATCGTTACTGTGATTACTGCCTATTTTGGGTGGAAAAGAAGCAGTTAACTCCTCTGAACGAAAAGGAGTACAGAGAGATTTTGGCACACATTATTTAGACGCCTCACTATGAATTCGTTGTCATTTGCACAGAACAGATCATTCAAATTCATCGGTCAGACTATTTTCCTTTAATACTCTCATAGTTTTCGGCAAACCATTGATAGGTCAATTCTAGACCTTTCTTTAACGAAATTTTGGGTTGCCAACCAGCGGCATTAACCTTTGAGGTATCCAACAGCTTACGCGGCGTGCCATCGGGTTTAGAGGAATCAAATTTCAACTCACCCTCATAACCAACCACCGCTTTAATTAACATCGCCAAGTCTTTAATCGAAACCTCTTCTCCTGTCCCCACATTCACGAATTGGATATCGTCATAGTGATTCATCAGGAAAACTAAGGCATCAGCTAAGTCATCCACGTATAAAAACTCCCGCAGCGGTGAACCCGTTCCCCAAATTTCTACAGCCTGATCATTGTTAATTTTAGCTTCATGGGTTTTTCGCAACAGGGCGGGGAGAACGTGGGAATTGGCTAAATCGAAATTATCATTAGCACCATAGAGATTCGTGGGCATAGCGGAGATGAAATTCACCCCATATTGCCGACAATAATTTTCGCAAAGTTTGAGTCCAGCAATTTTGGCGATCGCGTAAGGTTCATTTGTCGGTTCCAGAAACCCCGTGAGTAGGTGTTCTTCCTGCATCGGCTGGGGACAGTGTTTGGGATAGATACAGGATGAGCCGAGAAATAACAACTTTTCTACACCAGACAAATAGGCGCTATGAATAATATTTGACTCAATCATTAAGTTGTCATAGAGAAACTCAGCCCGGTAGGTATTATTGGCATTAATTCCCCCCACTTTTGCCGCCGCGAGGAAAACGTACTCTGGGCGTTCAGCGCCAAAGAAATCTTCTACGGCTTGCTGGCGTCTTAAATCCACCTCTTGGCTGGTTTTGAGGATAAGATTGGTATACCCGTTATCGCGTAAACATCTAACAATGGCGCTACCGACTAAGCCACGATGACCGGCTACATAAATTTTTGAGTCCTTGTTCATGGTCATATTAGATAGTTGAAAACACTGAATAATCCATAATTCCAGGGCGGATAATATTGATATATTATTGGTTACCGTCTTCTCTGAGTAACTCGCGTCCGCCCTTACAAATACATACTTTTGACCTTTGCTCAATCAACAGGTGCGTGAGCAGCGGAATGTTCGTAAGTATTTTCTTTGTGTTTTTCAAACAGTTCCGCCCCTTCACCATTCGATGATTTGCCGAAGGTTCGTAAATCGGCTTCTACCATCAGGGCGACTAACTGTTCAAACGATAAAGATGGTTGCCAATTTAGCTTTTCCTTGGCTTTGGTGGGATCACCAATGAGTAATTCGACTTCCGCAGGACGTAAATAACGGGAGTCAAACTCTACATAATCTTGCCAATTCTTATCGACACAGTTAAAGGCAATATCCAAAAATTCGCGAATTGAGTGAGTTTCACCTGTGGCGACGACGTAATCGTCGGGTTCGTCTTGTTGCAGCATCAACCACATGGCTTGAACATAGTCTTTGGCATAGCCCCAGTCTCGCTTGGCGTCTAGATTGCCCAGATAGAGTTTCTTCTGCTGTCCCGAGAGAATCCGGGCGATCGCGCGAGTAATCTTACGGGTAACAAAGGTTTCTCCCCGACGCGGCGATTCATGGTTAAACAAGATACCATTGCAACCAAATATCTCGTAAGACTCGCGATAATTCACCGTTTGCCAATGGGCATACACCTTAGCACAAGCATAAGGACTGCGGGGATAAAATGGAGTGGTTTCCTTTTGGGGAACTTCCTGGACTTTACCAAACATTTCCGACGAACCCGCCTGATAGAAGCGCACATCAATACCTGTGCGATTTCGATAATCCCGAATCGCTTCCAACAGGCGCAGGGTTCCCATTCCCACTGCATCCACCGTATATTCCGGACAGTCAAAACTGACGCGAACGTGAGATTGAGCGCCCAAATTGTAAATTTCTTTGGGTCTAACTTCTTCGAGAATGCGGCGCAAGGTTACGCCATCGGTCAAGTCTCCGTAGTGCAGAAATAATCGGGCAACTTGATTGTGAGGATCAACATAGATATGGTCAATGCGATCGGTGTTAAAGGTGGAAGTCCGCCGGACAATCCCGTGAACTTCGTAGCCTTTGTCCAGTAATAACTCACTTAAGTAGGAACCGTCTTGACCAGTTATGCCTGTAATCAGCGCTCGTTTGGGTTGCGTCATCCTTGAATCGTCCTGTGATGCGTATGGGCAACAGTGGTTGACAAAAGTGTTAATCTCCCAACTGGATTTTGGAATCAGGGAAATTATTCCTTAGATTATCCTAAAATTCCCAGCATCGATCAACTTTCTTTTGACTCATAACTTATCAAGCCTACCATGTCGGAGTTCGATGCTCTCTCTGGCGCGATTTTGTCATCGTTGTTCAGTCCGGTGTTTGGTTTGTTGCCGTCAACACCCAGGAAAGTCCTGTCTGGAATAGTCTGCTCCCTGTTTTGATGATTCAACGGTTGCCAATCCCAACACCGAAGCCATCCCAATACTACGCTGATTTACTCCATTTGAGCCGAGAGGTTTAATTCTGGATTAATCCTCCCATGCTCCCAATGCTTAATTCGTCAGTAAGCCCCATTATTTTTTGGGGCAATCATTACGCCGATTGTTTTCAAAAGCAGCCATAAATCAAGCCAAAAATTTTGAAAATTTACGTAATAAACATCGATTTGTACCCGACGCTTATAGGGAATATCATTGCGCCCTGAAACTTGCCATAGTCCAGTAATGCCTGGTTTAATTGTCAAGATTTTATCCATGTAACGCCCGTACTTATGCATTTCTTCCGGGACTAAGGGGCGAGGACCGACCACACTCATATCTCCTTTCAAAACATTCCAAAATTGGGGAAATTCATCCAAACTGGTATATCGCAAGAATTTACCAATCCAGGTTACTCTGGGGTCTTCTTTGAGCTTGAAGTTAGCTTCAAATTCATAACGAATAGAGGTTGATTCTGTCATCATTTCTATCAACATTTCATCAGCATTTTCCACCATGGTTCTAAATTTAATGCAGCTAAACGGCTTATAATCTTTACCGATTCGCTCCTGAACATAAAAAATAGGACCCGGTGAACTGATAGCGATTAGGATGGCTAAGAGCAGGTAAATCGGGAAAAACAACGTGAGAATCGATAGGGAAAATACGACATCAAACAGCCGCTTGGCAAAAATTCCGTCTAAGCGATATCGAGACAGACCTTTGGGTCTACTGCGTGGAGCGCGGGGCTGGATACCACGCTTCACGAACGCTCGCAACGTCTTGACGGAGATAAGTTGGCTTTGGGCAGTCATCTTACTCCTTCACTTCACACCACACGTCACGATCATAAAGCCAGAAGCGGTTAGCTAAGGCAATAGCGACCAGGAAACTGGAATTTATGACTCAAGATCGTGACAGGTGGTCTCGATAGCAGCCGTCCAGAAACGTCAAGTAGCGATCGCTAAACACAGTTGGCGCAAATTGAGCCGCGTTTAATTGTATCTGTTCGGGACTAAAGGCAGTGGCTCGTGCTTCAAAGGCTTTCACCGCCTCCATCAAAGCCTGGGGACTTTGGTCTAGAAAAAACAGACCCGTACCCTTATCCGGATGTTTCCGGATATCCCGAACGGTTTCTAAAGCCCCACCCGCACCATAAGCAATAACGGGTGTACCACAAGCTTGCGCTTCCACCAAGGCAATGCCAAAATCTTCACAGGCAGCATACACAAAGGCTTTTGCCTGTGCCATATACTCCTCGACCACGCGATCGGGACAAAAACCCAGGACTTGCACGTTGGGTTTAGCGAGATGGCGCAGCGCCTGCAATTGTGATCCCTCGCCAATGACGACCAAAGGATATCCCAGTTGATTGAACGCCTCCACGATTAAAGTCACTTGCTTATAACTAACCAATCGAGAAACCGTCAAGTAAAAATCTGACTTTTGAGCCTGGAAAGAAAACCGTTCAGTCTGAACCGGAGGATAAATCACCTGTGCCTCTCGCCTGTAGCAGCGCCAAATCCGTTGTGCGGTATGGCGGGAGTTGGCAATAAAATAATCCACTCGATTGGCTGAGATCACATCCCATTGACGCAACCGATGCAGCAGATACCGCGTGATTGACCCAGGGAGTCCCCGCCCCACAGCGCTGCTGTTGAGGTAATCAAAGGTCAAATCCCAAGCGTAGCGCATCGGTGTATGGCAGTAGCAGATGTGTAGCTGTTGTGGACGGGTGAGGACACCTTTAGCAACCGCATGGGAGGAGGAGAGGATCACATCGTAATCCCGCAAGTCTAGCTGTTCAATGGCTAAGGGCAGCAGGGGTAAATACTTCTGTACCCCCTGCCTCGCCCCAGGAAAATGCTGTAGAAAGGTCGTGCCAATCCGACGCTCAAACAAGTAACTCTGGGGATTCGAGGATTCAAAATCAATCAAGGCATACAAATCCGCCTCAACGGACTTGAGGATTTCTCGAACCACCAGTTCAGAACCCCCCGTTGCGTTGGGCGTTAGCCACTCATGCACCAAGGCATACTTCAAGAATCGTTATCCCCCAATCCAATACTGCTCAGATAAGCGTAGTTTCATTCATTTATTTTTCCCCAGCTTCCAGACGTGCCATGGCACGTCTCTACATGATCCTCATTTCCCCCATCTCCCTCATCTCCCTCATCTCCCCCATCTCCCTCATCTCCCCCATATCACTATTGACCGGAGCAGTAAGCATTAAGATTATCAACTAATTGCTTTTCTGGAGTCGTTGCTTGCTGTAAACTCACCTGTGCTGTTTCCGCCCCTTGGCGGTCTTTCTGCTCAAACGCCACCGCGAAATTCCGCATCGCTTGACTCGTATCGCGATACATGTTGACAAAACTGGCTTGATAGTCTTGCAACGTCTCGTCGGTTACCTCGATCGCGTTCATTTCTTCAGAAGCCTTATCCATGACAGCCGCCGCTTGTCGCATTGCCTCAGCTTGCGGATTTTCCTCTTGAACACCACTGGTCACGACTTTGGCGTCACTGACCGCCTGATTCGCCACTTGAATCATTTGATTACACTGGGCAACCTTGCTCTGACCACAGCTTACTGCCAATAGGCTAATCACAGCCGTGACACTTAGCCACAGGAAATTTCGCCGGGGACGATACATGAATGCTCTTAGGTTCATTAAGAATAAGCCGTCCAACAGTTTAACGCTACTCCTAGCTTACTTACTTCTGCTGGGCTTCGATGGCAGCCGCAAGGCGTTGGAGTGTTTCAGTGAGTTCTCCAAGTTCTGCGAGTGACTCATTTTGGTTTTCGGCTAAGGTTTGCACCGCATCACTCAAGGCAAAGAGTTGGTAACCCTGTTGTTGAACTTGATGCCCTTGGTGTTGCACCTGCACAGCCAAAGCATCAACCCGCTTGCCTAGACACTCAACCGTCTCGGTTGTGGCAAGCACCGCCTCACCAATTTGTCCAACAATGGATTCCAAACGGCTGAGTCGAGCTTCTAGGGCAAGAGTCCTTTTGTTGGTAGAGTTGAGGTTGTTTGTAGCCTTTCCAGTCTGGGTGTGTTTATTCACCGATAATTGTTTCACTGCTTCAAAAAACTTATGTGAACTCCCAGTTTCTAAGAAAATAGCAATTGTCCATACTTTACTAATGATGACGCCGTTGATGCCACTGCCAAGCATCGCTGATAATTTTACTGATCTCCGGGTATTTGGCAGACCAACCCAAAATTTTCCTCGCCTTGTCGCTACTACCCACCAAAATCGGTGCATCACCAGGGCGGCGATCGCACTCAATGATTTTAATCTCTTTCTGGGTGACTTGCCTTGCTGTTTCAATCACCTGTCGCACGGAGAAACCATTGCCACTGCCTAAATTAAAGATTTCACTCTTGCCGCCACCTAACAAATACTCTAGCCCGAGGATATGGGCATCTGCCAAGTCACTGACATGAATATAATCGCGCAAGCAGGTTCCGTCTGGGGTGGAGTAGTCTGTCCCCCAAATAGCGATCGAGTCCCGTTTGCCTAATGCTGTCCACAGAACTAAGGGAATCAGATGGGTTTCTGGGTAATGGTCTTCACCGAGTAGTCCTTCGGGATTCGCCCCAGCCGCGTTGAAGAAGCGAAACACAATGGAACGTAAATTATAAGCGCGATCAAAGTCGGCTAACATGCGCTCCATCATCCACTTACTCGTCGCATAAGGATTAATCGGATTTTGCGGATGGTCTTCGGTCATTGGTACTCGCTGAGGCATCCCGTAGACCGCACAGGTGGAGGGAAACACTAAGGTTTTCACATTGGCGGCGACCATGGCTTCTAAGAGAGTCAGCGTACCACTGACGTTATTGCGGTAGTATTTAGCCGGACAGGTGACCGACTCGCCCACGGCAATATAGGCGGCAAAGTGAAGTACAGCAGCAATATTGTGGCTGGCGAAGAGTTGGTCTAACAGAGTGCGATCGCCCACATCCCCGATCACCAATTTCGCTTTCAGGATCTCTTCTAGGAATTCTCGATGTCCACAGACCAGGTTATCCAGTACAACGACGTTGTAACCTGCCCGTTGTAGGGCTAAGACTGTGTGAGAGCCAATGTATCCAGCTCCGCCAGTCACTAGAATTTCCGGTTGGACTTGCGACACGCTCAAACCGTCCCTGTTTCGTTTTATAGACTAACTTTACAAATATTTTCGCTATTTGTCTTTGCTTGAATAGTAATTTGGCTCAAAACGGCTTCTCCCCCCTCTTCTCCATCGCCCCTCTCCCCCCTTTCCCTCATTTCCCTCATCCTTGTGGACAATGACGAGTATAATGCCCGTGTTAGGGTTATTTGAACCATGCTCTCCCCAAGTGATACGTTACACAAAACCTGATCCCAATCACCCCTAACTTGTTAATTGTTATTTTGAGGAGTCAGACTAACAAGTAACAATTCCTCGCTCACTGTCCAAACGTTACACCGTCAAAACACAATGTTTTTACTACTGACTCGAATCCTACTCTGGCTGCTGATTGCAGTTATTCTCTACAACCTGTTTAAGAAGGTAATCCCCAAGGAGTATTTTACCTTGCTTGGGGGTTTATTTCTGTTTGGCTTCATTGTTGTGGCGTTTTTCTCTCCCGGCAATGATGCCATATCAACGATTTGGCAGGTTCTCTCGTTTTTCTTGAAACCTGTCGGTGCTTCCATCGTGCTGTTGGGTTTTGCCCTCCGCCAAGGGCTGGATAAGTCAAAGAACCAGGTTATGGCAGCCTTACTAATCTTACTCCTCGCCAGCACGCCCTTTTTCTCTAACTTGTTGGCGGCTAGCACGGAACAAGCTGTGGTTACGCCTGAGTCGGCGGCGGCTCAAACCGCCTCAGCGATTGTGGTTCTTGGACAAGGCACTACCCAACCCGATGAACCGCCTCGAACCCAAATTCAACTCACCGATACAGGCGATCGCATTCTTTATGCCGCTCAACTGTATCGACAATCTGGCAATAACCCCTTAGTCGTGGTTAGTGCTGGTCCTCGACCTAACCTGCAAGGAAATCAAGACCAAATTGTCGAAGCCAATGATATCCGCGCCTTACTGGTTCAGTTTGGGGTTCCCCAAACTCGGATTGTGCTTGAACCCACGGGTACCAATCTCCGCACCAGCGCCGAAGAAGTTGAAGATATATTACGCGATCAGGGAATAGCAGACAATCGCGTTTTTCTGGTTACTTCAGCCTATAACAGCCGTCGTGCTCAACAGGCGTTTAGAAGTGTAGGTCTTAACAATATTGTGGCTAAACCGACCGGCTTCTTTACCGTTCAACCCGGAACAACATCCACAGTCAACCAGTGGATTGAATCCTTTATCCCCTCTGTAGAAGCGCTGACTGTCACGACGCGAATTGTGGAAGAGTTTTACGCCTCGATTTACTATTATTTGCGAGGTTGGCAAGCTCCCGCCGTTGTTTAACCATTTCGCGAATCTGAAAAATCGGCAAGGTGGTAACCCTTCACTTGGCTCAAGGGAACCGGGTTTGTAGGGGCGGGTTTCACCATTATTGTTGCTTACTTTACCCAGATACAGCTAAACCCGCCCTATCTTCCCTATCATTCAAGACTTTATCGGATAAGCTAAAAACAGCCTATAACCTCAGGTCGATGACAAGTTCAGTCAGTGAGCAAGAAACTAGAGATTCACTCCCCGGAGATCCCCCTCCCGTCCCCCTTTTAGATCCCCCTCCCGTCCCCCTTTTAAAGGGGGAAGCCAGATGTTG
>JGI11783J13700_1132284_pt1 | contig 10973 bp, 6 predicted proteins | sample ElkSlonscriptome_6_FD_13700 | JGI IMG/M metagenome (IMG submission 13700)
GTCACTTGCAGAGTAATCGTTTCCGTACTTGGTTCTGGACTAAGTTCATAAGGTAAAGTGCCTTCGGGTGGTACAGTACCGGGTGCAGGTAGAAGTTCAACTTTGAGATCTCTACCCCCTTCAACTTTCCAGGATAAAGGTACAGGTATCCCTTGATTTCCAGAAATTGGGATCACAAACTTAGGACGAGTAAGGGTTTCTACACCACCAACTGTAAATTCAACAATATCAAAGGGAACAGGTTGGGCTTCAATTTTAATCGGATCAGTTTTTTGAGTAGGTAATTCTTCGGGTTCTCCTTGTTGGGGAACCACGATTAATTCAAAAATATAGGTTCCCGGTTGACGAACACCTGTGGCAAGATTCAGGCAAACTAATGCCTCATCCTGTATTTCACAGGAGTCTTGGAGGGGTTGAGGAATGCCTTGGCTAAAATCAATTGATTGCATGGGAAAGGTGACAATTCCTTCAGGATTGCGACCCACCAGTTTTAAGAGTCTGATTTGTTCAGGGTGACTAATTTTCCAATTCAGTAAAATACCCAGGTCTTCCGGTTGCGGCTGCTCGTCAGGTGAGTTAGTATCAGTAGCCGTTGGACTAGCTTCTTGGTCTGCTGCTTCTGGGTTGGGCTGAATGACTTCTTGATAGACGGGTTGAGTTGAGGCAAATTCTTCAATCTCAGGAATCGGAAACGGTGTAATTTTGACTGTATTCGTTTGGAGTTCCTCTAATTCCCCCCTTTTTTTTCCTTGGGGAATCATAGTCAGTTCAAACACATAATCCCCCGGTTCGCGAGCATCAGTTGGCACGTTCTGACACTTGAGAATCTCATCGGTTGTGCAGAAACGCTCTAACTCATTGGGAATCCCCTGGCTAAAATTGTAGGCAATTGGACCACTGGTGACGACTCCCTCTGGCGATACGCCTTGTATTTTTAGGGTTTGGATGCGTTTGGGGTTGGTAATCTCCCAATTCAGGCGCACATTTTCCTGATCAGCCGCCGAGTAATTTTTGCCTGCTGGAGCAAATTCGATAATTTCTGGGCGGGGTTTGGGTCTAAAAAAGAGAAACCACAGCAGGAAGATTAATGCACCAATCAGTCCGACTATACCTAAAATAACTAATAAAAATTGCCACCACGGACGCCCTTCCCAAATTAAAGTGCCTTGGAAGCGATTGTTAAGTAAGGGAAACTGTTGTAGGTCTTCAATTTCAATAACAAAGTTTAAAACTCGTCCATAGAAGGGTCTACGCCACCATTTCTGGCTGGGTTGCACCTCTAAATTCGCGATCGCGTACCCGCCAGGGGGGAGACGCACTTGGGTGGGTATCAGGGTATAGGTGCAAAGATCATCACCATCGGCACTTTTGGCTCTCAGGGCAATGTCGCGGGTAATATTGCCGCCGTTATACAGTTGTAACTCGAAAACACCGGACTGATGGCTGACTTTACCGACTAGGGTGACTAACTCGACAGTTAACAGGTAAATCGGCATTACCTGGAGGTAAATCGCATCCAGTAGCACCAAGTCGGGATTATTCAGGGAATAAAGACGCACCGTGGGGGAATAGATACCGTGGGGGAATAGATTGTCGCCCAGGTATCTACAGGTGGGGTGATAATGAGTTGGATTAGACCCTTTTCACCCGGATTCAACTCCAAGCCATCCATCACCCGCACTACTCCGGTGTCGGTATAGCCTTCGGGATAAATCACCCTATACCAAATCGGGGCTAAATCGGGACAGGTTAAGCGAAATCGATCCACGCGATCCGATCGGTTGTGAACCAGAACCTGAACCTCTAAAGGTTCTCCCGGTTGAACCACCGCCGGAACAGCGGAACTTGTGATCGGGAGTAGGGAGAAGGTGGGATCATTTACCCGAATGGCTTCTTGGACAAAAGGTAAGACTTGCAGCCGTGCTTGATGCTGAATGGGTGTATCTTCCGGGTAATGCTGCTGGGCATCAACCATCAGCAGATAATTATAGGTACCCGGTGTCGCATCCAGTGGTATCGGAATCTGGAACACCACCTCACTACTTTGTCCCCGCCCTAACGCCAGACGTTCATAAGGGGAAATACACCACTGGTGTAGGAATTGGGAGGTTTCATCAATATAAATGTCGATTAAGGCACTTTGATTCCCCTCATTGGTAATGGTGACGCACAACTCAAATGTCGAACCGGGTGTAATTGGCGCATCCCCAGAGGGATTCACAATCATGGACAGAGGTTTTCCCGGTGTCAGCGCTTGCTGAATCATCTCGGAAAACGGGCTACCTTGTCGTCTCATTTCGCTGCGGTAGTAACGGGGAATACCTTCGACTTCCATTTCTCGGACAAAACCCTCTTGAACTAACTCATCTAGTTCTATTGCGATCGCCTGTTCCTCTTCATTCAGGTGATCAGCGATTTCAGGTAGGGTATGCCCTTCCTCTCGGCGGATAAATAGCACAATTTGCCGTTGACGTTCCGGAAGTGCCAAGATATCAGCAATATTTATTGTTTTACCACCATTTGCCGAAGGATTGGATGGATTGCTATTCATAGTTTCCCTTTCCCCTCTGGGTTTGACCTATCCTCCTGCTGACTTCCAAGGGCTAAACCGATTCTTTCTACGTTCAGCATGGGTGGAGCGACAACTGTATTAATTTTTACAGCGTTCACCGGAAATAAAGGGTCTGAAGCCCCGTCCTTCTAGGACGGCTTTTATCCGGATAAACACCCCAGGATAGTATGATAAAATGCAGTTGGCTTGCGGCTGCAAAGTCGAAGTCAACTTATCAGGTACGCCGGGACTCGGCGGAACCCAAACCGCAAAGGTTTGAAACGCCCAGCCCTGAATCGACAGGGTGTTAGGAGATAACACGATGCCCTAGATGGCGAATATCGTGTGCCTGGGAACCCGTTTACCGGGATATATGGAACGAAATTTCCATAGAATCTCCCTTATTCTAGGAGGGAGAGCGTCAATCTGACAATTAAACCGCAAGCGAGACGGAATGTCAGCTATTGTCATCTATCCTAGGTAGAATGGCACTGAATTAAGCCCTCAACTAAAGTTGGGGCTAAAAGCTTAAACCCGTTAAAACGGGTTCAAATAGCTACTCAGCAAGCTCGATTCTTACTTGAGCTTTAGGCGATATTCCGTTTAAGGAGCGTGCCAGAAGCGAAGACAGCGCTGACTACAAACTACGCGATCGCAGGTTGTCCTTAACCGATGAACGGGAAATCGCTATCCGATTACCTAGACCTGAACGGCTGTCGGATTGGGGGTTTTGCGGATATGGGGAGGGAGTGCGATCGCTCTCCTCCTGCTCCCTCGGCAAAAGAGGAGGTGGCACAACCGAAGAATGACAACTCTCTCCGAACTGGCACAACAAAGAGTCGGCAAAACATGAAAATCCCTGATGATGCCATCATTCCTGATACTAAATTAACTCGCTATCTCCTAGTCAAGAGAGAACAAGACGATAAATCAAACTTTTTGGCACAGGCGGGATTTACACGGGATAATCCCGACCAATTAAAATCCGCCATTCGTCAACTTGCCGATACAGTAGAAGCGGTAGAAGATAGAAGCAATGAATATGGGACGTTCTACCGTGTCAAAGGTCAACTCATGGGTGTCAATAACACAAACTTGGAAGTAATCACAGTCTGGCTGAACCGTAAAATTGATAACCAATTCCAGTTTATTACTTTAATTCCCAACAAGGAGTGACACTAGAAATGCTTGAACTTTACCAGCGCGTTGTCCTATCTCGCAACCTACCAGAACATCACCTGCAAAAAGGCGATGTTCTCACTCTGATTGATTATGTGCCTCACCCTAGCGGTGGCGAAGATGGCTATATTTTGGAAGTTTTCAATGCTGTGGGTGAATCGATTAATGTAATTGCTGTGCCGATGGGAGCAGTTCAAGCCTTGAAAAATAATGAAATCCTCACTGTTCGTTCTTTAGCTGAGGCGAGTTAGTAAAACTTAAACCTGCTCTCGCGCTAACCATGCAGCAGACAGCAATGACTGTTGAATATCTTCGGGTTCCAAATAGGGATAATCTTCGATTATTTCCCCCACTGTTTTACCATTTGCCACTAAATTTAAAACTAATGAAACCGGAACTCGCATTCCCCGAATACAGGCTTACCCGCTACTTTAACCGAAACCTGAAACGTTGTCGGGTTGGGGGTTTTGCGGGTTTGGGAGGGAGTGCGATCGCTCTTTTCATGAGCAGTCGCCTAAAAGTTCTAGGGGAAACAGGCGAGACGCGATCGCAAATCTCACCTCAACCCAGCCAATCACATCCCTAATCTGAGTTCTAGCTTGGTAAGAAAATGGCTTTACTTCCACTGTCGCCCAACCTCCTGAATCGCACGAGCTGTTGCGGCTAATGCTTCTTTCCCACCGAGAGCGATGATCACAGGACTTAATGCTGAGATATCTTCTAGTAGGTTTCTACGAATACGGTAAGCTAAAACGTCAAGGCTCTCTTTCCATAAGGAAAAGTCAAAATAGGAGGGTTTAAGGTTTGGTAGTAATCTACTGAGAGCCTCGGCACGGTAATATGCATCTGGTATAGTCCGTGCAGCTTCTAGCGCTTCAGGTAGAATTTCAGGGAAATGGGGTACAATTTCTGAGAGAACCTGGGCGCGGTGTCTCTCATCTGGTATAGCCCATGCAGCTTCTAGCGCTTCAGGTAGAATTTCAGGGAAATGGGGGGCAATTTCCGAGAGAGCTGATGCCCGGTGATACTCATCTATAACCCGTGCAGCTTCTAGCGCTTCGGGTAAAATTTTTGGCAAACGAGAGGCAATCTTAATCAGAGCTGATATGCGGAAATATTCATCTGGTATAACCCGTGCTGCTTCTAGCGCTTTGGGCAGTAGATTTTCAGGTAAATGAGGGGCAATCCTACAAAGATCTAATCCGGGGAAAAACCCACCTGATATAGCCAGTGCTGCTTCTAAGGCTTTGGCAAGTAGACTTTCAGGTAAATGAGGGGCAATCCTAGAAAGAGCTAATGCACGGTTAGGCTGATCTGGTATAGCCAGTGTTGCTTCTAGCGCTTCGGGAAATAGACTTTCAGGTAAATGAGGGGCAATCCTAGAAAGAGCTAATGCACGGTTAGGCTGATCTGGTATAGCCAGTGTTGCTTCTAGCGCTTCGGGAAATAGACTTTCAGGTAAATGGAGGGCAATCCCAGAAAGAGCTAATGCGCGGTTAGGCTCATCTTGTATTGCGCGTGACGCTTCTAGCGCTTCGGCAAGTAGATTTTTTGGTAAATGAGGGGTAATCCTAGAAAGAGCTAATGCACGGTTAGGCTGATCTGGTATAGCCAGTGCTGCTTCTAGCGCTTCGGGAAATAGACTTTCAGGTAAATGGAGGGCAATCCTAGAAAGAGCTAATGCGCGGTTAAGCTCATCTTGTATTGCGCGTGACGCTTTTAGAGCTTTGGCAAGTAGATTTTTTGGTAAATGAGGGGCAATCTGACTCAGAGCTGATACTCGGTTATGCTCATATGGTATAGCTAGTGCTGCTTCTAGAGCTTTGGGTAGACTTTCAGGTAAATGGGGGGCAATCCTAGAAAGAGCCGATACGCGGTGTCCCTCACCTTGTATTGCCAATGCCGCTTTTAGAGCTTTGGCAAGTAGACTTTTTGGTAAATGGGGGGCAATCTGACTCAGAGCTGATACGCGGAAATACTCATCTTGTATTGCTATTGATGCTTCTAGGGCTTTGGCAAGTAGATTTTCTGGTAAACGAGGGGGTATCTGACTCAGAGCTAATGGCCGATTCCTCTCATCTTGTATAGCCAGTGCTGCTTCTAGGGCTTTGGAAAATAGACTTTCAGGTAAATGGGGGGCAATCCTAGAAAGAGCTAATGCTCGGTTCTGCTCATCTTGTATTGCTAGTGCTGCTTCTAGGGCTTTGGGTAGACTTTCAGGTAAATGAGGGGCAATCTGACTCAGAGCAAATGCTCGGTTCTGCTCATCTTGTATTGCCAGTGCTGCTTCTAGAGATTCGGGTAAAATTTTGGGACAATAAGGGGCAATCTGACTCAGAATGCCAAACCGGTTTCTCTCATCTTGCATCGCGTGTGAGGCTTCTAGGACTTTGGCAAGTAGATTTTTGGGTAAATGAGGGATCATCTGACTCAGAGCAAATGCTCGGTTCTGCTCATTGTTTATTGCTAGTGATACTTCTAGAGCTTTATCAAGTAGATTTTCAGGTAAATAGGGGGTAATCCTACTTAGAACAAATGCCTGGTTCTGCTCATTTTGTATTGCCAGTAATGCTGCTAGCACTTTGAGACGTAGATTTTCTGGTAAATGGAGAAAAATATCACTCAGAGCTAATACGCGGAAATTCTCATCTGCTATAGCCAGCGCTGCTTCTAGCGCTTGAGGTAGTAAAGTATCAGGTAGATGGGGTGCAATTTTACCCAGAGCTTCTGCTCGATTCATGGGATCTTGTTTCTGTTGAGCATAAGCTAAACCCTGTTCTGGAGTCCATATCTGCTTCTCCACCAACGCTGCTATTAATTCAGCCGGGATATTGTTTGCTAAAGAATTAAGAGAGGCAATAATCAAGGCATAGCGACACTGGAGTCCAATGGATTCTGATGGTTTCTCCTCATACATCTGTTCCGCTAATCGCCAAGCTCGTGCCACATCGGTGACAAAGTTTCCCAGTTTTCCCAGTCTGTCGCACGCTTCATACCACGCATTACGTCCTTGAGGTGTTGAGGCTTGTAAAAGTTGATGTAATTCTTGGGATTGACCTGCTTTCTCTAAATGCCAACTCAAATAGTTATGAATATAACCATCATTCGATAATGTGTACCATTGTCCATTTTCAGTCTTGGCACGGTAACGCTCTAGAAACGTCGCATGAGCCTCTTTTAATCTTAATCCCAGTCCTGGTAATTCCTCAGCATAAACCGGGTTAACACTATCGGTTAATAACTCTTTAGCTCGGTCATGCATTAAATCATGAATTCGATATTTTGGCTTCTCTCCCGGTTGCACCGCTCCAGATAACAGGAGTGCTTTAGAACGCAGCGTTCGCAGAATCGCCCCAGCTTGTCGCGGTTTCACTTGCCAGAGAACGGCGGCTGTCTGCTGTCCAATAGAAACATCTTCGGGTAAAACGCCTAACCAAGCAAACTGTTGTAATTGTTCGGGAGATAACTGCCGTAAACTCAAATTAAATGATGCGTTTAAGCTCAGACGCTTACGAGTTTCTTCACAACTGGCACTCCCAGCAGCACTATCATCTAATGTCTCTAGTCGTGCAACTTCAGCCTGGAAGTCCTCTAATAATTCCCACCACTCCACACCCTCAGCGATTTGAGCCGCCGCCAGTTCTAAAGCTAATGGCAGATACCCTAACGCCTCTGCCAAGTCTAGAGCTTGTTTCTGCTCCTGCTCGGACATCGGCATTAGAGGTCTACATTTATTCAACAACTCCAGCGCCTCGGCTGGATTCATCATGTCCAAGTCATAGCGAATGGCTCCCCGCACGGGAGCTTCACGGGTGGTGACTAAAACCCGACAGTTTGACCCCCCCACCTGGAACGGTTCGACATCTTCTGATTTCCAAGCATCATCGACAACCAATAAACTACGTTTGTCATAAAGTAGGGTTCTCAGATGCGTCGAAGCGGCTTGGGGAGTGGTGGGTTTATAGTCAAAGTCTCCTAATGCGTGAATCCAAGTTGCCAGAAATGAGAGGATATCCGGTTGTTGACCCAGTGTTACCCAGAGTATCCCATCGGCAAAGCGTTGATGAATATCGGGGTCATGAGCCAGTGCTGTGGCTAAGACGGATTTGCCAATCCCACCCAGTCCATAGATAGCACTCACGACTAACGTTCCGGGTGTGGTTTCTGCTGTTTCTAGGAGTAATTTTTTCACGTCCCGACGCGGTTGGGAGCGCTCGACAAAGTTGGGGGGTAATGGGGGAGCCTGGAAGGGTTTGCCTACCCATTTAGGTTTAGTGCCAAAATTAACAGTCCCATAATTCTGGAAGCTGTTTTGATTCCCATGAACCTCACCAACCGCCGTACCAATTGTGTTTTGATCACCGGAACTACCGATATGACCTTGATTATCAACACTGCCAACATCGTCACCAAAGGTGTATTGTTTTATCTGGCTTTCATGCTCACTCATTACGCCCAGAAACCCTACTCACTTTTCACAAGACATCTCGAAACCCTGTCCGATAAGCGTTGCTAAAGGTAAAAACTATTGCATTGGGTCAGGGCGGGTTTAGTCGCATCTGGGTTAATCCAGAAAGGATAGTTGTCAAACCCGCCCCTACACTCTATCACTCAAAACAATATGCCGTGAAACGTCAGAGAAACCGTAGGGACGCACTGACCTGCGCCCAATTCACTGACCTGCGCCTGATTCAATCGTCAACGCTATATCCTTTTTTAGCCGTTTCAGCAGAGGAATCCGCTTCAGCTTCAACCCACCCCCTAACCATTTCAATAGGAATACCAATAGGAGCAAACAACACTTTTAGCGCTTCAATACCACCTTCTTTCAGGGCATTACGGAGTCGGGTTCTGAATGTCGGATTGTGCTTAATTTCTTGTTGCAGCGTTACCACTAAAGCACTTTGTCTTTCAGTTTCAGTAGCATTCGGATAGGTTTGCTTAAGCTGTTCCAGTAGCTGCTGAATTTCGGCGGCGGCTTGGGCTAGTGTTTGCTTTTGCTCTGGTGCATAGTTGTTAAAGTGCTGAAGATTTTTATAATCGCCTTTAACCTCACCCGCCCCACTGTTAATCGTGTTGGACTTACCAGAGCTGATGATATGACCATGACTTTCAACACTACCAACATCGCCATGAAAGTTGTATTGTTTCTTAGAGTCTACCATTCGTGTTGAAACCTCACCGAGTTGTTATTGAGCTTGATTTAAGCCAAAGAATCATCGATTAACTGCTTTATCTTTATCCTCTAGTCTAGCTTTAAGCTGTAGGTGAAGTGTCAAGTATTCCCTCAAAACCAGGTATGGAGTGAGGACAACAACTCTCCACTACGGCATTTCACCTGGCTGCGGGTTCTTCTAGGGCTAAGGTTCCCTACTACAAGCTGATCGCACTTCTTTTGATAACCACGATTCACGACATACCGCTTTGCTCTTTCTGTATCCTTCGCTACTGATATTATCTTTAGTTTAGTCAAATGTCGTTTCGGCTAAATTTGTCAAGCTGTGATAATTTAAACTATTCTTTTACCCAGAACGGTTTAATTTTTTCAATCATGCCTTCATCTCAACAAAACGTCATAATTGCTCATTTTTGACTCCTTTTCCGGAATTATCTACGAATTTCCAAGGGTTACAGCAATTGTGAGATGAGTGTGCGATTTTCAGGTATATTATCTATGGTGGGTTTATTGTAAGCAAAACTAATCCCGACACAGATAAACTCCTTTTGACACAGAGAAGTAAATAATCTCCCCAACAATTCTTACATCTTTTTATCCTTTGCCAGCGAGAACTAACGCCTCTGTGTAATCAGTGCTACCAGCCTCCCACCCCCCACCTCTAGCGTTCCTACCAATCAGAGAAATCAGTGTTACCATCTTGATTCAGCCAGGGAGTGTCATATCCAAACAGGCGATCGCAGATTAAACTAAGAGGCGGTGCTTGACTGATAATCTGTCGCTATCGTCCTCTCCCAACCCGATCAGGAGCCAGTATTGATGATTCGCCTGCCTAACAACCACCCCATTTTCAAGGGTTCCAGACTATGGTCAATGGTTGTGGTTTCAGCATCCCTCGCATTGCCCTGGATGTTAGCTCAATCCTTTTATTCCGGTTCTCAACCGATCGCATCCTCTCCCCAGCCGTCTTCGGAGCCATCACCTGAATCGCAAGTCCCGCCGCCGCCAAATCCGTCCCCGGCTGAAGCCCAATGGCGTCATCGTCTGATTGCCCAAAGTCTCTCCTGGCAACGTCCCTCAACTCCTGTTCCCAAGGCAACTCCATCTCAATCCTCTACGGCTCAAGATACTGAGAAAACTCAAACCTCGGCGGCTCAATCACCGACAGCCAACCGAACCACTCAAACCTCAGCCCAAAAACCCCCCACCCCCCTACCGCCCAAACCCAAAGCCCAGACTCAAGCCCAAAGCCCACCCCCGCAATCCGCTCCCGCTGCTTCGGACAACTCAGCCAAATCTGAAACTCCTCCCGCCAATACAGCCAGTATAGAGATGCGAGTTGCGATCGCGACTGGGGTAAGTTCCCTAAATGTTGGCACATCTACCGCCGGAATCGTGGTGGATGGGAATGGCAAGACATTAGGAAAACTTGAGGCGAACGAAGGAGTTAACGTTCAACCCAATGGTTCTTATCTTCGCATCGGTGAATGGAAAACCCCAGGGGGCGTTTGGCTAAAACCTACAGGTGGCGGGTTTGTTTTTGTCAATGGTCGCTGGTATCGAGGGGATTTACTCTTAGTCTCACAAGGAGAGAGTGTCCTTGCTGTTAATTATGTAGAACTGGAGACGTATCTAGCCAGTGTCGTCGGTTCCGAAATCTATCCCAGTTGGCCCCCCGCCGCTCTGAAAGCCCAAGCGATCGCGGCTCGTTCTTATGCGATCGTGCATTATATTCGACCGGCTAATCAGTTATATGATTTGGGTAATACTCAGCGTTGGCAAGTGTATAAGGGAATTGAGTCGGAGTGGAATACCACCACTCAAGCGGTTCAGCAAACCCAGGGAATGTTTCTCAGTTATAAAGGGGGCGTTGTGGAATCGCTGTACGCCGCTTCAGATGATATTGTCAGTAATGTTTTTGGCGGTCAAGGAATGAGCCAAAGGGGAGCATACAAGTTGGCGATGCAAGGGTATGATTACAAACAAATTTTAGCCCATTATTATCCGGGTGCGGGGTTGTCGTGGCTTGAGGATCAGTGAGAGTCATTTGTCATTCGTCAGGGGTTG
>JGI11783J13700_1045217_pt1 | contig 10877 bp, 9 predicted proteins | sample ElkSlonscriptome_6_FD_13700 | JGI IMG/M metagenome (IMG submission 13700)
GGGAGATGGGGAAGATGAGGGAGATGGGGGAGATGGGGAAGATGAGGGAGATGGGGGAGATGGGGGAGCGTCTATTGTAGGGGCGGGTTTTACCTCTAACGTTTGAAATGGTGCGTTACGCTACCCTACCCTTCGGGAACGCTTCGCGAACGCTAACGCACCCTACACCTGACAAATGACGAATGACGTAGCTTGCTTCTCGCGAAGGCGAGTATGACAAATGACCAATAACAAATAAGCTATCGTAGAGGTTAAACTGGCACGATAGTGGATGAGTTGCCAATGAAAAAGTTTTTGTTACTGTGTTTGTTTGTGATTGGGCTAGGTTTTGCCTTGTTCAACTTTAAAGGGTTGGCAAATCAGGGGGAATTTGGCTCAATTGTACTGGATTTCCGGGAAGATATTCCCGCCACAGAGATTAGCGCTGAGGTGGACGCGATCGCGCAAAAATACGGCGTGACACCGCGACTCAATAGCGAATTCTCTGACGTTGACAATATTTACATTTTGGAGGGAGATAAACAAGTCCTGCGTCAGCTCAAACGCTCAGAACTGGCGAAAGACACCGAATATATTGAACCCAACTACATCTACAGTACGTTTTTTGTTCCCAATGACCCCAGCTATAGTCAGCAATGGAATCTTCGCAGCATTAACGTGGAAGCCGCCTGGGATGAGACGCGGGGAAGTGGGATTACGGTAGCGGTGATTGACACTGGGGTTAGTCCGGTTCCTGATCTCAAAGATACCAAACTGGTTGAAGGGTACGACTTCGTAAACGATAGAGTTGACGCCTTCGATGATAATGGTCACGGGACTCACGTTGCTGGAACCATTGCTCAATCCACCAATAATAGTTATGGGGTGGCTGGCGTAGCCTACGAAGCCAGTCTCATGCCCTTAAAAGTATTGAGTGCGGGTGGCGGTGGTACAATTTCCGATATCGCCGAAGCGATTAAATTCGCCGCTGATAATGGCGCGGATGTGATCAATATGAGCTTAGGCGGTGGCGGTGAAAGTCAACTGATGCAAGAAGCGATCGACTATGCCTATAACAAAGGTGTGGCGATTATTGCAGCAGCAGGGAATGCTAACCAAAATTCCGCCTCCTATCCCGCCCGTTATCCCCATGTTCTGGGTGTTTCCGCTGTGGATTCCGCTGGCGTGAAAGCCCCCTATTCCAACTATGGTGCAGGGGTTGACATTTCTGCCCCTGGTGGTAGTGAAGCGGGTAAGATTGTCCAAGAAACCATTAATCCCAAAACCAAAACTGCCATGTTTTCTGGCTTTCAGGGAACCAGTATGGCAGCCCCCCACGTTGCTGGGGTAGCAGCTTTGGTGAAAGCCAGTGGGATCAATGATCCCGATGAAATATTCAGCGTTCTCCAACAATCCAGCCGCCAGATTGAAGATGATCCCCTCAACCACTTTGGCGCTGGGCAATTAGATGCCTCAGGTGCCGTGCAATTGGCGACGAAGGGACAAATTACCTTCCGTGATTTCTTCCGTTGGTTGCGCGATAGCGGTTATCTGAATCTCCGGTTCTGGATTGATGGTGGTGCAGTTGCACTGCTGCCGAAAGTTCTCATGGTTCTGGGTTCCTACCTCTTGGCGTGGTTCTTACGGAACTATTTGTCCTTTGGCTGGAGTTTGACCACAGGGTTAGTGGCTGGAAGTTCGGGATTATTTTTCCTGCGCGGCTTCTATATCTTTGACTTACCCCAGTGGCCCCTACGAGTCATGGGCAGTTCGATTCCGGAACTGGGTACTGCGGTTCAAGGCAGTGGGGTATTAAATCCCATTTTTGCCAGTGTGCTGATTCCTTTTATCTTAATCGCATTGTTCCTGGGACACCCCCAATGGAAATGGGTGGCGATTGGTTCAGCCTTGGGTGTTGCCAGTTGTTTGGCGGTAAGTGCGGTAATGTCTCCCAGTCTGCTGTGGTTAGGAAGTGGGATTGGGGCGCGTCTGTTCTTAATGGCGAATGCCTTCGTCTGCTTCGGACTTGCCTATTTTGCCTGTCAACAACCCACGCTTCATCCTTAACGGATAGAAGCGGGGCGTGTAAAAGCGCTCTTGTTGATTAGCCTCAGCTAGAAATAGCTACGTTATGAAGGAATATATAGGTACTTCAAGGTGCTTCACTAGCCTTGAACTCTACGGTTCTAGATTAAACAGTTCTGATGGGTAGGAAGAGTGTCTAGAACAATAAACCCTTCATAACATTGGCGAAGTGAACCACTCGCAAGAGATGAACTTCATCTAGTTCAAACCAATGACAAAAGTGCTAGTAGTTAACAAAGATAGTAGACCATTTGGTACAACTCAGGTGCGATGTCAACCTCTTAATTTAGAGCAAACACGAAGAAATAGACGTTCTATCCAACCCTATTTATGGAGAAAAGGAATTTGTGAACAACTTACATCCTGACTCGCATTCATCTACGCTTGATTCAAAGAATACAAGACGTAGATGAATGCGAGATCCGGCTAAAGAAGAAGGGAGATTTGCATGAGCATTACGGTTACTGGCAAAATCGAACACAAGGATATTGGCGTCGGGACTTGGGCATTGGTTGCCGATGCTGGAGAAACCTATGAACTTCAGGATGTCCCCGATGAGTTACAGCAACCTAACTTGAATGTGAAGGTACAAGGAGAGGTGCGAGAGGATGTCATGACGATGGCTATGATTGGTCCAGTCCTACAAGTGCAGTCCTTTGAGGTGATATCGCAATCGCCATAGCGGTTAGGACGAATCTTATGGTAGAGACGTTCCGGCGGAACGTCTCTACTTGTATATCAACCTTTACGTGGATCTAAAAACTGAGTTTATTTTGATTTTTTGTAACAAAATATTAATATTTTGTTTGGTCTAGTTTCCTGTCTCTGTATAATGCTGTTGGTGAATATAAACAGTTAAATAGGATACAGAATTTATGGTGACGAGTTTGCCAAAAGATTTAGTGGATTGCTCAGAAACTTCAATTTCAAAGTTGCAGCAAGTTCTCCAGCAAAATAGCTTTATCTATGTAGAAACAGAAAACCCCAGTTTTAACTGGATAGAATGGGCTAAATTGGTCACAGGTGAGGCGTTAAAACGGCAATACGGGCAAGAGATATTCCACGTCAAATGGGAATCTAAATTTGTGAACTTGTCCGACGCCCGAGGTCAACGGGTTTTGCTGCCTCACCTCGAAGCCAGCGATTATCAAAACCCACCGAAATATCTAGCGCTTTGGTGCAAGAAGCCGGCGAATTGTGGTGGTGGTATGACCACGTTAGCTTATGTAGAAGGATTTGTCAAGACGCTTACCGAAGCAGAAAAGAAAAAACTCATGGAGACGCGGCACTATTTTGGTGCCTCTGGAGGCGTCCATGCCAACCGCACCGAAGGTGCCATTCATCCCATCTTATCATTTTCGGGGAACAAGCCTATTTTACGGTTTTCTTGCAACTATATTAAATACGGTGACTACAGCCCCGATCCAGAGAACCTCAAGCCCTTTACTCCCGATCCATTTTTGGCAGAAATTACCGACCGATTTATCGACTATTACGAGCAAAATCACCTAGCGATTCGCATGGCACAATACTCCTGTTTGCTTTGGGATAACGAATGTATGGCACATGCCAGAACCACCTATAGTGATGCAACCAGAGAACTAGAACGTATTTTCTTAGGCTAATCCTCCACTGGTTTTTTCGGGGGGAGAATTGCCTTGTATTTTGGGGTAATCACTTCACGGGTAAAGTCAGACAACTCTAGGCAAAGCTTAAGAACGCTGGCAAAACGTATAGGAAAGACTGAGACTAATCGGATGAGAATCTTCAATGAATTGGAATCCAATGTGCGAAGTTATAGCCGTTTATTCCCCACGGTGTTTAAGAAGGCACAAGGCGCTATTTTAGAAGATAAACAAGGATTTAAGTATATTGACTTCCTCTGTGGAGTGGGTACGCTAAACTATGGACATAACAACCCCCAACTCAAAGAACGACTAATCCGTTATATCGAGTCTGATGGTATAATTCATGGTCTGGATTTAGCAACGGTGGCGAAAGAGGAATTTCTCGAAACCTTTGCCGCCATTATTCTTGAACCTAGGCAATTAAATTATAAAGTTCAGTTTCCAGGACCAACAGGAACCAATGCAGTAGAGGCAGCGCTGAAACTGGCTCGCAAGATAACAGGGCGAGAAAATGTAATTGCCTTTTCTAATGGCTATCATGGCGTAACCCTGGGTTCCTTAGCCACAACTGCCAAAGCTTCTCAGCGAGCAGCGGCAGGAATATCAACCACAGGTGTTACCTTTATTCCCTATGATGGGTACTTGGGTGAGGCTATTGATACAACAGAGTACCTCGACAAAGTCCTTTCCGATGTAGGCAGTGGGGTAACACTTCCCGCTGCGGTGATTGTCGAAACCATTCAGGGAGCAGGTGGGGTGAATGTGGCAAGATTTGAGTGGTTGCGATCGCTCGAAAACGTTTGTCGTAAATATGATGTCATCTTAATTGTGGACGATATCCAAGTCGGATGTGGACGAACCGGTTCCTTTTTCAGTTTTGAAGACATCGGTATTTCACCTGATATTGTTACCCTCTCCAAATCCTTAAGTGGTTTCGGGTTGCCGTTTTCATTGGTACTGATTAAACCCGAATTCGATCAGTGGAAACCAGGACAACATAGTGGTACATTTAGAGGACCAAACCTCGCCTTTGTCACCGCTAAAGCTGCCTTGGATATCTATTGGCAAGACGACAGTTTATCTGCCACCGTCAAAGAAAAAGGCGCCCGAATGCAATCCCGGTTGGAGGCAATTGCCAAAAATAACAGATCAAAAGGTTTTTCTGTCAGAGGACGAGGTATGATCCAGGGGTTAGACTGCCAAGATGGCAACCTAGCTGATCAAATCCTCCGGACAGCCTTTGCCAAAGGGCTAATCATGGAAAATGCTGGTGCCCAGGGGCAGGTGATTCGCTGTCTCCCACCTTTAACCGTTTCGGACGAGATATTGGAGAAGGGGCTAAATCTCCTGGAAAAAGTCGTCAACGAAGTTGTCCAAGAGGAGCATATAAATAAATGCCGATGAGTGCTGTCATTGACAATTCTCCAGAAGTCCTAACTCGGATAGAACAAATTGAAACCATCTGTGGACGGGATGTCGGTAATAGGATAGAGCCACTTGTCCATGCTACCAAGGGGGGGTTACTGGCTGCGGCTTGCTCCATCGCCGAACATCCATCCCCCCATGTGGCGATTATCACAGGTTTTTTTGTTCCTCACGGAACTCCTCCAGCAGCAGAAACAGATGGACCCATCGGTTGCGCTCACCTAGCTGCGGGACTTCAAAGAGTTGGGGTTCCGGTGCGTTTGGTTACCGATCCCTTATGTTTAAATGCTGTCAAGGTTGCTGCTTGGGCAGCAGGAGTATCGACTGACGTTGCTTGTGATGTCGTTCCTATGGATGCTGCCAGTGCCGAAGATCCCTCTGTTTCCTCTATTCTCAAATGCTGGCAAAGTGCCGAACCCCCGGTTTCCCATGTTATTGCCATTGACAGAGCAGGTCCTAGTTACGATGGTTCTATCCATAATATCAGGGGAGATGATATCACTGATTGTACAGCCCCTTTGCAACTACTGTTTGCTCATCCTAAAGTAATCTCCATCGGAATTGCGGATCTTGGCAATGAACTCGGCATGGGCAAGCTTTCTAGAGATCTAATTGCCAAAACCGTCAAGCATGGAGAACGAATTGCCTGTAGTATTCCTTGCCATCACCTAATCGTTTGCGGAGTATGCAATTGGGGAGCAATGGGATTACTTACCGCTCTGGCTTTGCTGCGAGTTGACTGGAAATCTCGGTTAACTGAGGGATTCACGTTAGAGATGGATAAACATATTTTGATAACTCTTGTCAATGAAGGACCAGCAGTAGATGGCGATACGGCAGTTCAAGCTTTTACCATTGAGACTTTTCCCTGGGAATTTCATGGCAACGTATTGACAGAACTTTTAGCCGCCGCCGGTTTGAGCGAGTCAGTTTGAGAGCGCCGCCGCGATACTTTTATCCAAAATATCTAGCCCCTGGTTCAACGTATCAAAATCAATCGTTAGTGTAGACTGAAGATTAATCACTTCTTTGTCCACACCCATTGGTTCAAAGATTAAACCCCGTTGGAACGCTTCATGACTAACTTTTTTCGCTAATCCAGGTAGCTTGCAGGCGATTCCTTGAATCAAACCCAGTCCTCGATGTGCGCCGCCGATTTCAGGATAATCAGCAATCATCTCTTGGAGTCGCTGCTTCATGAGTTCACCTTTTTCAACGATTTCCTGGGAAAAAGCATCGGTTTTCCAGTAGGCTTCCAAAGCCGCCGTGGCGGTAACAAAGGCGAGATTATTGCCTCGGAATGTGCCGCTATGTTCTCCAGGTTGCCAGCCGTCTAAATCTGGTCGAATCAACACCACAGCCATCGGATTTCCATAAGCACTTAAGGATTTAGCCAGACAAACCAGATCCGGTTTTAACCCAGCTCGCTCAAAGCTAAAGAACGGACCGGTTCGACCACACCCAACTTTGATATCATCAACAATAAGCAAAATTCCTTGCTCTTGAGTAATCTGGGCAAGGCGCTTGAGCCAAGGCACACTCGCCACATTAATTCCGCCTTCAGATTGCACGGTTTCTAGGATAACGGCGGCGGGTTTTTCCTGATTTCGGCTCAAGTCATCGATCAGTTTTTCCAACTGATTAAGACTATCGTCTTTGCTGCCAGATTGCTCCTCGAAGGGAACCGTTAACACATTACCAAGGGGAATCCCTGCGGCTTTTTGATAGACTGGATTCGGGGTTACTGCTAGAGCGCCTAAGGTATGACCGTGGTATCCTTTCGTGAAACAGATAACGGTTTTTCGACCTGTCACTTTACGGGCAAGCTTCAACGCGGCTTCGGCTGAATTGGTTCCCGTAGGACCGGTAAACATAACTTTATAGTTGAGTCCTCGCGGTATTAAGATTATCTCCTCGAAACATTCGAGAAACCTCCCCTTTGCAGCGGTGAACATATCAAGGCTATGAGTTATGGCATCTGACTCAATGTATTCTAGGAGGGGCTTTTTGAGTTTGGGATTATTATGCCCATAGTTGAGAGCACCAGCACCTGCCAAGAAGTCTATGTAGGTGCGCCCGTTCTCATCGATTAAATGATCTCCCACTGCCTTGGTAAAGACGGTGGGAAATAATCGACAGTAGCTGCGGACTTCCGACTCAATTCTTGTAAAAATGCTCATGTTCTTAACCTTTTGCTAGTATCTTCAAACCATGGAATAGCGATCGCATTGGATTCACTTAAGTTTATAAAATGTAATGTCTACTTAACGAGTCCCAGAATCCAGAATACATTGTATGCTTTTTAGGGTAAATAGCCTAAATTAAATCAGCATAGGAAACCATGACACCAAGTCGATTTACAGAATCTGACACCGAGGCGTTGTTTGATGATCAGGAACGAGACAAACGTTTCCGTAACTTCTGGAACCCAGAAGGGAGTCTCCACTGGGGCTATTTCAACAACTTAGCCGAGGCTCAGGCTGAGGACTTTGTACCCGCCTGCAAGCGCTGGGATGAATATATGTTGGAACAAAGCGGTATTACTGCCGAGTCTCGGGTGCTAGAAGTTGCTTGTGGAAATGGCAACGCAGCTATCTGGCTGGCTCAACAGACAGGATGTGAGGTCGTCGGTATCGATCTCAGTGGCAATTATATCGACAATGCTCGACGCAAGGCTAGTAATTTTCCGTCTCTGCGCCTGAACTTCCAAAAGAAATCAGCCACTAATCTGCCTTTTCCAGATGGTTCCTTTACCCATGCCTGGAGTCAAGGCGCTCTGTACCACATCCCTGAACTAAAGAAGGCTCTGGCGGAGGCTTACCGTGTTCTCAAAGAAGGAGGTATTTTCTTGTTTGATGATTTGGTCACGCCAGTCAAGGAAGTCAGCGCGGCTACCCGCAAATACGTTTATGAGCGACTGCTGTTTGAGCCGACATTTAGCCGCGAATCCTATGCCGAAAACCTCACTGAGCTAGGATTTAACGTGTTGCAGGTCAAGGATTTAAGTGAACATTTGGAAAAGAGCTACAAATTGGTGTCCGAGCTGGCTCAGGAGCAATATCCAGATTTGAGCGCTGCTTTTCAGAAAACCCAAGAGGCAATCGCCGCAGGTGAATTAGGCTGGTGCTTCTACCTCTGTGAAAAGCCAGGTTAGCCAGCCGCCAGAAAATCAAGACATCTAAGACTTTCTTTAACTCTTATGAATTATGAATTAGAAACCTTACTTTTTAATCCATAATTCATAGGTTTTTTCTACAACTAAAGTGTGAACTTTTATTGCCCAGACTTCTTCAATAAGTCTGGGATCTAAAAAAGACCTGAGTTCTATGTAGAAAATCAAAATTGAGCGATCGCTAAAAATCCCACTCTTCAAACAGTTCAGCAACCGACATGGAAAAGCCAGGAACGATCGCGTCACCCTCTAGCGCGTCTTGAGGACGAAGTAAGCGATCGGGTTCGGGCGAATTATAAACCAGAACATATTTTTCATCGGGATGAATCACCCAAACTAAGCGAGTATCGTTGTCAAAATATTCCACAATCTTGTCGTGGATTTCTTCAACGGTGTTGTTGGGAGAAAGAATTTCCACCGCCAGATCAGGAGAACCTTGAAAGAACCCACGAGGGGGACGCTTTAAACCCTTGAGCCGTTCTTTAGAGACAAAAGAGACGTCAGGCGATCGCTTGTTGCCGTTCTTTAAGGTAAACGCTGTACTAGAATCACAAACCGTTCCCAATTTGTGTTGCCGAACATAGATTGCCAGAAGCCCCCCCAGAAATGAGCCAATTCCGCCATGCTCCATCCCTGAATTGCCCATATTCACAAGCTCCCCGTTTACTAACTCATAACAATGCCCATCTTTGGACAGTGCCATAAATTCCTCATCTGTCCAAACTTTTTTCTCAGTGGAGATTGTCATAGCCCAAGCTTCCTCTCGATTTTCCGGAATCGCTACTTCTAGTGTGACACGTTACATGACGGGGAAAAAGGATACATCATTTAGGTAGAGACGTTCCGCCGGAACGTCTCTACAACAGTTCTTTTGTCCTAATAGATGTGTCTACTGCTATAACCAATACTACCAGATTAACTATTATTGAGCAGAGGGATAGATGGATTTAGCAATGAATACAGGCTTATTCTCGTATTCGGCTTCTAGTTGGCGTTTGACATCCAAATCCCAGGTTAAATCATAATCCCGCTCAAATTCAGCCGCGATAAAGGAACGCACCTCACCCGTCACGACAACATCTTCCCCTTCAACCATCGTTCTCTCCGGTGCGACTAAGGTGAAGACTAACAAATCACCGCCACCAGCTAACTGATCTTCATCAAGGGTAAAGGTATTGTTACTCATAATTTCTTCCACTTCACCCTCTACAGCCACGGTTTGATTGTAGAATTGGCTAGGATCTTCGGTAATTTCTCCGGGTTTGGGTGCAAGTGCCAGTGATTCAGCGACAATCGCAGGCTGTTGTTCGTAGTCGGTATCGAATTGGAAGTCTAAGTCGAATTCTTCCTCAAACTCTACCATATTAAACTGACGCACTTCACCGGTGACTTGGACTTCAACATCGTCCTCTTCTGGCAGCATAAAGGGTTCACCGGAGGTATTGACCACGATAATTTCATCACCAAAAAGCTCATCCTCTGAGAGGGTAAAGGTGACATTATCCAGAACCTCTCTCACTTCGCCTCTGATGCTCACGCTTTGACCGAATAGTTGTTCGGTGTTCTCCTCGACTTCCTCAGCCGTTACGTTTTCTTCCTCTTGTCCTGCGGTGACAACGTCTTGTGTGGTGTCGGCGCAGGAGGGAAGTAGCACCGCCATCAGCGCTAAGGCGATCGCACTGGCAGGTAAGCTTTTACGATAGTGTTTAATAAACATGTATGAATGTCCTCTCTCAATAGTTAGCAAATCTTAGAAGTTAACGCTTCCACCCTTTATTCAAAGACAATCTAGCCGCGATCGCATCCTTCTCAGGAGTAGCAATCAACTCTATCCCATGGAGGATTTTGGCGTGGAGGATTTTGGCGAAGATGGGAGATGGGGAAGCAGGGGAAGCAGGGGAAGCAGGGGAAGCAATGTAGAGACGTGCCATGGCACGTCTGGAAGCAGGGGGAGATTTTTGATAAAAAAATGATCTAAACTGCTTGGGATATCTTATTGGTCTTCCAGTTCCTGTCGATGGTACAAGAAAACGATCACGATTTAATCCGGGAAGCCGAAGCAACCCGTGTGCAGATACTCAGTGAAGCCCTACCTTACATCCAGCAGTTTGCAGGACGAACGGTTGTGGTTAAGTATGGGGGGGCGGCGATGAAGGATAGCAACCTCAAAGATAAAGTGATTCGGGATGTTGTCTTCTTATCCTGTGTCGGCGTTCGTCCCGTTGTGGTTCATGGTGGCGGTCCAGAAATTAATAGCTGGTTGGATAAGCTGGGGATTGAACCGCAGTTTAAGGATGGGTTGCGGGTAACGGATGCACCCACGATGGATGTTGTGGAGATGGTACTCGTGGGTCGAGTTAATAAAGAGTTAGTCTCTCTGATTAACCGGGCTGGGGGTTTAGCCGTGGGACTTTGCGGTAAAGACGGAAATTTAATCAAAGCTCGTCCAGAAGGGCGCGAGGGGATTGGCTTTGTCGGAGAAGTCAGCAGTGTTGATACTAAATTGGTGGACTCCTTGGTCAAAAGTGGCTACATCCCAGTTGTGTCAAGTGTTTCAGCCGATGAGACAGGTCAAGCCTATAATATCA
>JGI11783J13700_1100875_pt1 | contig 10850 bp, 7 predicted proteins | sample ElkSlonscriptome_6_FD_13700 | JGI IMG/M metagenome (IMG submission 13700)
CTCATCAACGAGCCATGGGCATCAAAATGAATAATATGATAATATCCCGCTCCTTTCTCCTCTAACTGTTTCGATAACGCTTGATAAGTAGCCGGACGCAATAACTCCACATTCACCCGTAACTTTGCCGTCTCAATCGCTTCAATTAACGGGCGGGAAATGGTACGATATCCTACATCCCTTTCTTCATCCGGTCGTGCTGTTACCAAGAGTAAATTAATCACCGGAAACGCTGGCATACTTGCGCCAATCGGCACCGGTTTCGTATGCTTCCTTAGCATCAGACAATCCACCGCCAGGGGACGCGGTAAATCTGGATCACGCAGGGCTTCCCAATGCAGCGCTTGAAACTCTGGCGTCTGGCTTTCAATCTCAATTTGTAGCTGACTTAAATTCCCCCGGATTTGCCGATACTCGCTATAGGCGTCAATATTAGTTCTAAATACCTGCTCAAATAATTGTTCCCCGTAACCCTTAACCGATTCCTTCGCCTGTTCCGCCTTCACGGTATCAGTTTGGGGAAACACCAACCATTCCTCAAAATACCATTCCAGACTCTCTTCTTGTTTCGGGGTGAAAGGGTCAGTAATTGCGATCGGATAATTCACCCGCCCATCAAAACTAAGAGTCGCCGTAAATCCGTTATTGGTTGAGTCCTGTTCGCGAATGGTAATGGTTGTCATCCGTCATTCGTCTTATGTCTTATGTCAGGTATGGTAGCCCAAAAAATAGAGGCATAGCAATGCCGTGCCCCAACTCTCGTCTCACGCCATCGTCAACGACACCAAATCATCTGCCATTTCAAAATTGGCGGTGACATTCTGCACATCATCCAACTCATCTAGGGCATCCATTAATTTTAGGAGCGATCGCGCTACATCCGGATCAGTAATTTCGACACTATTCCCCGGTATCCAACGTAACTCAGCATCGCTCACGCTGAAGCCCTGATCCTGTAAGGTTTGATTAAGGTGTTCTAGATTGGTTACCTCGGTAACAACTTCCACCCCCGGTTCCTCGTCGTCTTCAATCCACTCATAAGTTTCCGCCCCACCAGCCAGTGATGCTTCCAATAGCCGATCCTCGGACACCTCACCCGCTACCGTCACCACCCCTTTTTGTTCAAACATCCAACTAACGCAACCCGTTTCCCCCAGATTCCCGCCATTTTTAGTAAACGCCGATCGCAAATCTGCCGCCGTGCGGTTACGATTATCGGTAAGGGCTTCAATCAGAATCGCCACACCTCCCGGACCATAGCCCTCATAGCGAATCTCTTCCAGGTTGTCGCTACCACTATCAAACTGACCCGACCCTTTCGCGATCGCCCGGTCAATATTATCATTGGGAATACCCGCCGCCTTCGCCTTCTCAATCGCCGTGCGTAACCGGAAATTCCCATTCGGGTCAGGAACGCCACTACGGGCGGCGACAATGATCTCCCGTGAGAGTTTGGCAAAGGTTTTCCCCTTCGCCGCATCCACTCTCGCCTTCTGGCGCTTAATATTTGCCCACTTACTATGTCCTGCCATAACTGAAACCCAAATCGGTCAAATCCCGCTTCCCTAGGGTAGCTTGGTCATTTGTCATTTGTCATTTGTCATTTGTCATTTGTCATTCGTTGATTAGGACATCTCTTCCCCATCTTCCCCATCTCCCCCAGCTTCCAGACGTAGCATGCTACGTCTCTACATTGCTTCCCCCTGCTTCCCGGATTAGATGGGAAGAAGAACGCGAACGGTGGTGTGTTGATTGGGTACGCTATCAATGGTTAAAGTTCCCCCCAACAGTTCGATTAACCGCTTACTGATACTCAGTCCCAATCCTGTTCCTTGTTGGGCATACAGTTTGCGTTCAAACTGCTGATACGCCCCCAACTTAGTAATTTGTTCTGGACTCATTCCTCGTCCGCGATCGCTAACTGATAAGGCGTAGAATGGTTGACTGGCAACCGCCCTCCCTATCACCGAAACCGGAGTGCCAGCCGTCGAATATTTAAACGCATTATCCACTAATTCTTCTACAATTTTCTCCATCCGAGTTTTGGCAATTTGTAGACTGGAATCATGCACATCAAGCTTGACATCAGCGTCTCGATTCATGCGTTTCGCCATCTGCCAAACCGTTGCTTCAATCACCGAAGCGGCTGAACTGACACGAGAACTGCGTAAGGCTTGAATCCGATTCGCATCCGTTACGGTGAGTTCCAGTTCGGCGTAGAGTAAAAAGTTTTGAATCAGTCGGTGTAATCGTTCACCTGATTTACGGATACTTTCCGACATTTCCTTGATTTCCTGCCGTTCCAGGGTATCCCCTTCTTCCACTAATAACTGGGAAAATCCCAGAATATTCGTTAGCGGCGACCGCATTTCGTGGGGGAGAGACAGGCTGATACTGGTGCGTAACTGGTCGAGTTTTTGGGTTTGTTGTTCCTCAATTATCGCTTGTTTTTGTAACCGGGAGGCAATCGCATTCAGTAATTCATCGACACTAAAAGGCTTGGTAATATAATCATCTGCCCCTAGTTCCATCCCTTGACGCAAATCCGTTTTATCGGTGCGGGCGGTGAGAAACATAAATGGAATGGTGGCGGTTACAGGATTTTTCCGTAATGTATTTAAGACGCCAAACCCATCTAATTTGGGCATCATCACATCACATAAAATTAAATCCGGTTGATACTGCGGCACTAAATCCAATCCCGCACAACCATCGCCAGCGCCGCAGACTTCAAACTCCTCGGCTTCCAGCAATTCCATGAGATTTTCCCGGACGGTTTCTTCGTCTTCGATAATTAGAATTTTTTTCATGGTTGTTATCAACATTTTTGGCATAAATTAAAACAGATTGACGACAAGGGAACTGAAGGGTTAAATCTGATAGTTTGCACCTTTGTCGGTAAGCCGCCACATCTGCCAAGAACTCAAGTTCTTGGCTCATAGCTTAAGTCCATTAAAATGGACTCAGACTAGATGTGCAGTCGTCTTTAGACGACTTTCGCTTTGAGACTTGGGTTTTAACCCAAGGCTTAGTCAGGGCGGGTTTAGTTACATCGGGGTGAAGGAAGAAACGATAGTTGTGAAACCCGCCCCTACAATCCTCAACTCTATTTTATTCCCGCTAAAGCTTTTTCGCTGAATAATAAGGATTCAAATTCCTTGGCTGGCAAAGGCTTACTAAACAGATACCCTTGCATCTTATGACAGTGATGCTGAACTACAAAGGAAAGTTCTGCTTCAGTTTCTACCCCTTCCGCCACTAATTTTAAATCCAGCGTATTTGCCATTTCAATAATCGCTTGGGTAATTGCCGCCTGACTCGGATTATCCTGAATATTGCGAATAAAGCAGCGGTCAATTTTCAAAGTATCAAAGGGAAACTGCTGTAAATAGCTTAAAGACGAATACCCTGTGCCAAAATCATCAATGGCAATCTCCACACCCAGCGCTTTTAATGCCTGTAAGCGGCGAATCGCTACATCGGTATTTTCCACCAGCATACTCTCCGTTAATTCTAATTCTAAATACTCCGGTCGCAATCCGGTTTGGGTAAAAATCTTGACTAATCGATGACGCAAGTCTAGTTGCTGAAATTGACGCCCGGATAAATTGACGGCGATTTTCAAGTGAGGATAACCCATTTTTTGCCAATCGCGTGTTTGCTGGCAAGCCATTTTTAACACCCATTCCCCAATCGGCAGGATTAATCCCGTTTCTTCGGCTAGGGGAATAAACTTAATCGGAGAAACCAGTCCCCGTTCGGGATGTTCCCAGCGCAATAGGGCTTCTGCACCGATAATATTACCTGTTTCTAAATTAATTTGCGGTTGATAGTAAACCTGAAGTTCATCTCGTTCTAACGCATAGCGTAAACTCGTTTTTAATGCCACCCGATCGCAAGTCCCTTGACTTAAGGCAATCGAGTAAAACTGATGGCAATTTCCTCCCTGTTGCTTTGCCTGAAACATGGCTTTATTTGCCTGATTCAGTAACTGTTCAATATCCCTGCCATCACGGGGATAGAGTGCCATACCAATACTAGCGGTGACAAAAATTTCTTGGTCGTCAATGGCAAAGGTTTGGGAGAACTGATCTAAGAGAGTTTGGGCAACGAAAACTGCATCTTTTTTATGGGGGGTTGTGGGCAGAATAATCGCAAATTGACCGCTGCCTAATCGTGCTACATAATCCTCAGAGGTGACTCCGTTAACTAAACGTTGGGCTACTGCTTGTAATAAGCGATCGCCTACACTATGCCCTAAGTCGTCATTAATTTGATTAAACCGATCTAAACCGACACATATAATTGTCATTAATTGCTGGCTATGCGTCAATTTTATCTGTTTAAATTGCTCGCGTAAGGATAACTGATTAGGCAAATTGGTTAAGGAGTCATGATACATCAAATAATCGAGTTGATCCTTTGCTTGCTCAAGTTCACTACGATACTGCTGCTGCTTTTTAAACCGAGTCGCGATCGCGCCTAATAATTCTGCCCGGGTAAAGGGTTTAGTCAGGTAATCATCTGCCCCTAATTCCATCCCTTGCCGAAAATCAGCTTTAGCCGCTTTAGCGGTTAAGAAAATAAAGGGTGTGGTGGCAAATGTTGTCTGCTGACGCAACGCTTTTAACACACTATATCCATCCAATCCCGGCATCATTACATCACAAATAATTAAATCCGGTTTTTCGACTTTGGCTAAATCAAGACCCTTATAACCATTGATTGCACCAATTCCGGTTAATCCTTCGGCGTCCAAGAATTCTAAAATATTTTCCCGGACGAGTTCTTCATCTTCAATGACTAATATCTTTTTCATGACTTTACGATGGGTAGAGTAACGGTTACTGTAGTGCCAACCCCGATGGTACTATTGATGTGAATATCACCCTGATGAATATCCACACATCTTTTCACAATGGCAAGCCCTAATCCGGTTCCTGGAATCGTGCCAACGTTGGTTCCCCGATGGAATGCTTCAAATAATCGGTCTTGATCCTCTAGGGGAATCCCAATGCCGCGATCGCGAATTTCCAGGGTAATTTGTTCGCGATTTCCTTTGAGTTTAACTTCAATCGTTTCTTCGGAGGATGAATACTTAATCGCATTGCTTAACACATCCTCTAAAATTTGCTGGAGTAATTGCTTGTCTAGATATATTTCTTGGGCATCAAGGGTCGCTTTCCACTCATAACTGATGTTAATAACAGAGTGTTTTTGCAGATTAAGTTGCAACTCTTTCACTAATGTGGCACAAAATACTTCCAAATCAATAGGTTCTAGACTTAAGGCAAGTTTGCCTGCATCTGCTTTCCCTAAAATTAATACATCATTTAATAATTTAGTCATATACTTAACCGAGGTTTGAATTCGGTGCAAATGCATCAATTGTTTCTCATCTGACCATTTATGCCGATAATGTTCTAGTAACTCGGCTGACGAGTGAATCGTGGTTAAAGGGGTGCGAAACTCATGAGACGTTACCGTAATAAAGCGGGATTTGAGGTCACTCAGTTCCTTTTCTTGTGCCAAGGCATTCAGAAGTTCTGCTTGCACTCGTTGGCGTTCAGTAATATCCTCCGCAATCCCCGCAATTCGGATAGTAATTCCTGCCTCATTCACTACCGGAAACGCCCGCACGCCCATCCAACGTACTGAACCATCAGGGCGAACAATCCGATATTCTTCCTGAAAATTTGCTTCTCCTAGGGACTGTTTGTGTAACGCTTGGGTTACGCGATCGCGATCCTCCGGATGAATGGATTCTAACCAAGATGAAGGTTGTTCATATAAACTTTTAGTCGAACGTCCCCATACCTCCTGATACACTGGACTAATATAGATCATCTGGCTAAAATCAGGAGTGGTTAAAAAGAAGACTTCGCGAATATTTTCTGTCAGTTGACGTAACTGTTCTTCACTGGTACGGAGTTGTTCCTCTATCCGTTTTCTTTCGATAATTTCGACTTGAAGAACATCATTGACTTTCCTTAACGCCGCCGTGCGTTCTTCCACGCGCATTTCTAAGGCATCATTCACTTGTTCTAGGCTGAGTCGCATTTGCACCCGATCCGTGACATCTTGGACAATTACCGAAACTTCTTCAACCCCACTCGCCACAATTCGCGCTTCAAAATTGCGGGCTTTACCATTCACCCAGAGTTGATATTCCACCCGTTGAATAGTTTTCGTTTCCAGCGCTTGTTCAATATGATCCCAAATTAATCCCGCCACTGGTGTGGGCAGGATTTGATGTAAATGTTTACCAATAATATCGGCAGCCGGAATAGGCAGCGTGTCGGTTTTTGCTCCATGCCAATCTAAATAAATTCCCGCACTGTTAATCCGAAACAAAGCATCAGGGATAATTTCCAAAAGCGCGTTATTTCGGGATTCCGCCCGATTTAAAGCGGCAATAACCTGCTGATGTTTTTGCTGTTGAATGTGGTAGTCTTGTTCCCGTTGAATGTAATAGAATACCATCGCCCATTGAGACGCGATCGCACAGACACAATCAATTTCCGCCTGACTCCACTGGCGTTGCGCTTGCGTCGTCAGCAGGCTAATCGCCCCAAAATAGGATTGACGATGACAAAGGGGTAAAATTAACAGAGGTAAACCGGAAACCCTCTGCCATTCTTGGATTGGCGCTGGGGGCTGTTCATCCGCGATCGGAAAAATCAGTGGTTTTCCCTGAATTAGCCAAGTATAATATTTCCCGTAGAACTCACAAATTAGCCGAGAGGATGAGTCATCTACAGTCCCCTTTCCTCGCAATACGTTATATTTGTCTACTTGTCTCTTTGTCCCCCTTACCTCCCCCTCAAGAGTCGCCGTAGTTAGTCCCAAGTCTGATACCATAAAAATCAGACAGGAATCAACCTGTAGACCGTAACGCAATTGATCCACCGTCGTTTGCAGCCCATCTTTGGGAACACCGTTCCCTTGCGTCACTTGGGCAATCTGCTGCATAATTGCCACTTGTAGGGTTAACAGATGATTCTCCATTGTCCCCGATCCATTAGCGTTAATTGATAGATGCTTGGATGAGATAGCCATGAGTCATGAATGGATGAAATATAAAAGGTTTGACATTGGCGAATCCTCGAATAAACGTTATCTGGTTAATTTTCACCTCCAAACCATCGGATTGAGTCACAATTGTAGGGGCGGGTTTAGCCATTAAAACGACTTGTCACCAATACATGAACAACAAAACCCGCCCTTACCCCCTCACTACCGATGGATCACCCCAACATGAGTCGCGATCGCATCAAGCAATTCTGCTAAGGTAAACGGCTTAGTTAGATAGGCATTTGCGCCCAAATTCATCCCTTGCTTAATATCCGTTTTGGCAGCTTTAGCGGTGAGAAATAAGAACGGAATATTAGCCGTCGCACCTTGAGAACGCAAGGCAGAAAGGACACCGTAGCCATCCATTTCTGGCATCAGCACATCGCACAAAATTAAATCCGGATCATGTTGTTGTGCCAGATGCAACCCCTTCTGTCCATTTTCAGCGAGAATCGCATCAAACCCTTCTGCGTCCAGCAGTTCCAGGATATTCTCGCGTACAGATTCCTCATCTTCAATCACTAAAATTTTAACCATTGTTGCTCTCCTTAAAATGCCTAACCTGTATTAACGTGTTTAAAAATATGGCTACAATCATGACAGCGAGTATCTCCTCATCTATAACTCAACCCATTCCGGTTTCATCTCCTGAAAATGGCTCAGAAGACTGAGAGAACCCCAGCCTTAAATGGGGCGTTTACTGTCCACTTTGATAAATTGTTGCATAGTGATTCTGATTAGTCCTCGTGGAAATTACGGGGTGTAAACCTAGGTTGAGGATTCCATCTCCGTAAATTCACCTTGAAGGGGGTGGACACAATTAAAGCGAACTGTTGTAGAGACGTTCCGCCGGAACGTCTCTACCAAATGATGTGTCCTAACTTACAAACCTAGAGTCAGGAACATATTCGCTAAGATCAACATCAGGTGTTGAGATAACTCACGAACCACGAGGAAACCGTGACTAAGCTGGGTAACAACCTCGCCTCAGCCAACCCTGAGCAAAATCATGAGGCGAGTAAAACTAAAGGGTGTTGGGGTTGGCGTAATCTATTTTGGGAAGCGCGAAGTCGTATTCTGGCTTGGTATGTCCTGCTCATGGTTTGCTTTACGGGTACATCAGTTGGGCTGATCCGTCAAGTTCTATTTGAGGAGGCGCACAAACGAATTGATAGTTCTCTAAACCAAGAGGTGCAGGAGTTCCAGCGATTATTCCAACAAGGGAAAAACCCTTTGACGGGTCAGCCGTTTGGTGATAATTTGGCGGCTTTATTTGAGGTTTTTCTATCCCGTAATATTCCCAATGACGGTGAATTTCTGCTGACTATTATTGATGGTCAATTCTACCAATCTAGTCCGACAGCATTACCTGACCCCCTGCAACCGGATGCATGGCTACTCAAACGTTGGACTAAGCTGACCCAACCCACAAAAGGCTGGGAAGAAACATCAGTTGGTCCGATTCTTTACTATGCCGAACCGGTGGAAATTGGCGGAGAAATTCGGGGACTGTTTATTGTTGCTAATGTGATTGCCTATGAAAAGGAAGAAGTTAATGAAGTCGTTTGGGTGATTATTAAAGTAACGTTGGTTGTGATGGTGGTTGCGTCCATTGTGGCTTGGGTTGCTGCTGGACGGGTACTCGCCCCCCTACGTTCGGTTACAGAAACGGCGCGTTCGATTAGTGAAACAGATCTGACGCAACGCATTCCTATACAAGGTACGGGTGAAATTGCAGAATTGACCACTACGCTGAATCAAATGCTGGATCGTCTGCATCGGGCGTTTACTAGCCAGCGAGACTTTATCAATGATGCGGGTCACGAACTGCGGACACCAATCACGATTATCCGAGGTCATCTGGAATTATGGGATGATGACCCAAAAGCGCAACAGGAAACATTAGAATTAGTCCTCGATGAATTGGATCGGATGAACCGATTTGTCAATGATTTACTCCTGTTGGCGAAAGCCGAATGGCGGGATTTTTTACAGGTTGAAATCATAGATATTGACTCATTCACCGAGGAACTTTTTGCTAAAGCCAAAGCCTTAGCCGAACGAGACTGGCAATTGGATGCGATCGCGTCTGGTCAAATTGTCGCTGATCGTCAGCGTCTGACGCAAGCGATCATGAACCTGGCTGAAAATGCCACCCAACATACCGAGACGGGAGAGCAAATCGCCTTGGGTTCCGCGAGCGATCGCCACAACGCCTATTTCTGGGTTCGCGATACTGGAAAAGGAATTGATCCAGCTAACCAAAAGCGGATTTTTGAGCGGTTTGCTCGACTCCCCAACAGCCGTCGTCGTTCTGAAGGCGCGGGTTTGGGGTTATCTATCGTTCAAGCGATCGCCCAGGCGCATCGGGGACAAGTGAAACTCAACAGCCGACTGGGTGCTGGCGCTCAATTCACGATTGTTCTTCCTCTAGAGCCAAGACAGGATAATTTATTTCATGAATCGAATTCTAATTGCTGAAGATGAACCCCGGATTGCCTCATTTCTAGAAAAAGGGCTGCGGGCTAAAGGATTTACCACCAGCGTAGCCATAGATGCGGGGGAGACGCAGGCGATGGTACTCTCCCACGAATTTGACCTGCTAATCATGGATTTGGGACTCCCCGGTAAAGATGGTTTACAGGTGCTAGAGGAGTTACGGGGTCAGGGGGAACAAATCCCGATTATAATTCTCACCGCCCGTGATGACATCCGTGATAAAGTCGCTGGATTAGAGGGAGGGGCTGATGATTATATGACCAAACCCTTTCGGTTTGAAGAACTCTTAGCCCGGGTGCGCTTGCGGTTGCGGAATAACCATTTGCCGAAAACCAAGGAGGAGATGGTACTCACCATCGGTCATGTTAGTTTAGATTTGCGGACTCGTCGGGTTCGGGTTAAGGGTCAACTTGTTGAACTCTCCGCACGAGAATTTACCCTCGCAGAAACCCTGTTACGCCATCCCGGACAAGTGATGAGCCGAGAGCAATTACTCAGTCATGTTTGGGGATATGATTATGATCCGGGCTCTAATATCGTTGATGTTTATATCGGTTATCTACGTAAAAAATTAGGCAGTGACTTAATTGAAACCGTTAGAGGCATGGGTTATCGCCTCCGCACTTGATTAGACGCTACGCTGGGACACATTCAGATAACGATCACCGACAGAGTATATATAAAAATCTAGTAGAGATTTGTAGGGGACGTCTCTACTAGATTTTCTTTTTCAAACGACAAATGACAAATGACAAATGACAAATAACAAATGACAAACATGAAAGAGTTCTCATAAAAGTATCACCTTGTTTTCATGGCAGTTGATTAACTTAAAGTTAAGACACCAGAAAACAACATCAATTTTAGGGGAAAGCCTCAATTCTCTCATCCTGCTCGCCTAAAGGATACATCAATCACAAGAAACCACATTTTGGAGCATCAGGAGATAACAATGATAGCACAAACGCGCACACTTGAACGTTTTTTGAATAGAGCAAAAGCCGCCAGTTTTAAGTTTAAAACCGCTGAAATTGCACAGCATCTTCATTTCAGAGAACGAACAAGTCGTGCGACTGATGCGGCTCATACGGGGTGGTTTTCCCATCTATCTCCGGCGATTGTCCAACCGAATAGCGCTAGAACTCAGAAATTGCGGGTGGTGTTGTACTCCCATGATACGATGGGTTTGGGTCATAAGCGACGCAATTTGTTAATGGCTCAAACCCTTGCCCAGTCTGCTTTACCCACGGACATTCTACTGATTAGTGGCATGAGTG
>JGI11783J13700_1000994_pt1 | contig 10822 bp, 5 predicted proteins | sample ElkSlonscriptome_6_FD_13700 | JGI IMG/M metagenome (IMG submission 13700)
GGAGTAAATAGCTCATTGCCCCATGCAGTACACCGGGACGCCCTAAGGTTAGAGTAGCGGCGTGCTTGGTAGACGTAACACCTTCCCCAGCCGCTTCAACACCAATTAACCGCACGTTGGATTCGTTAACAAATTCATGGAAGAGTCCCATTGCATTGGAACCGCCACCGACACAAGCTAACAAGATATCCGGTAAGCCACCCCATTTCTCTTGACATTGCGTGCGGGTTTCTTGACCAATAATTGCCTGAAAGTCACGCACGAGCAAGGGATAGGGATGGGGACCGGCGACTGAACCGAGGATGTAATGGGTGGTTTCCACATTCGTTACCCAGTCGCGAATCGCTTCCGAGGTGGCATCTTTGAGCGTACCCGTTCCCGCCGCAACGGGTTGAACTTTCGCACCCATGAGCCGCATCCGAAACACGTTCAGGGCTTGGCGCTCCATATCCTGAACACCCATATAGATAATGCATTCCAAGCCGAACCGCGCACAAACCGTTGCTGTTGCCACACCATGTTGACCTGCCCCGGTTTCTGCTATAATCCGCTTTTTGCCCATCCGCTTGGCTAATAAGACCTGGGCTAAGGCATTATTGATCTTGTGAGCGCCGGTATGATTTAAGTCTTCCCGTTTCAAATAAATTTGCGCTCCACCGCCATCAGGTCTGGCATAGTGGGCGGTTAAACGCTCAGCAAAATATAGAGGACTAGGACGCCCGACATAATCGCGTAATAACTGTTGTAATTCCTGCTGAAAATCGGGGTGGTTGCGGTACTGTTTAAACGACTGCTCTAACTCGAACAGCGCTGGCATTAGGGTTTCCGGCACATACTTGCCGCCAAATTTGCCAAAACGCCCTAAGGCATCCGGTTGTTCGTTTACCACATCGGTAGAGGAGCGGGAATTAGGAAGGGGAGTTTGGGTCACAGAGCCAGATCGCCATACAACAACAACACCCACTCATTATAAATCGTGATCTGACCGAATTTGGCGATCGCGATTGAGTTTAACCGTTAATCGAGACAATAGTTGTAGGGGTTCAATTCACCAGCCATGTCCATTACAGGGTTTCTTTCGGATTTTTCTCTGTCGGAAATTTTTCGATTTATCGATCAGGGAAATAAAAGCGGCGTACTGATGCTGCGATCGCGATCGGAGTCAACAGATGCGTCGTCTTATTATATTTGGGTAGAGAATGGCAATGTTATCACTGCCGCCAACCAGTTGAATGATCAAGGTTTACTCTCACTGATTCAGCAATACGAGTGGGTGAGTAACCGTGTTGTCACGAAACTGGCTCAGTTGTGTCCAGAAGATCAACCTCTGGGATTGTATCTGAAACAGCAAGGAGCGTTGCGAGTTGAACAACTAGAACATTTGTTCCAAGTCCAAGTCGTACAGCAACTGTGTTTAATTTTTCAACTCAAAGACGCTCACTTTAGATTTGAACAGAATACGCCGAGTCCAACACGAGAGATGACGGGGTTGCAGTCGCCCGCCCGGATTATCGAGGTTGTGTTCCAAAAACTCATTGTTTTAAGACAACTGTTTGTCGCTCGGCATCTGCGGCATAAACGTAATGGAAGTAGACTCTCAGAAAACTTTTGTCAGCAATTGGGATTGACGATGGATATTGCCTTTTTTCATTGTCTGAAATTATCGTTATTTGACATGAATTATACCTTAGCGGATTTAGCTAAAATTGTTGATATATACTATCGCCCTTATGACATTCCCAAATCCAAATTTTCAGCAGCAAGAGCTTTAATTTAATGGAACTCATACAGCCTTGAAATCGATTTCAAGGCTCATAGCTCAAGTCCGTTTAAACGGACTTGACAATAATTCCGTTTACTTGGGTCGCCCTTTCTCCCAACCCTGGGTCAAGGAAGAGTTTATCGATCGATACTCACATTAAATAATGTAGTATCTTCACGGGTACTCAAATAATCCTTACCGTGGTTCTGCCTCAGTTGCTCGTCTAACGCTTGAACCACCTGATTCAAAGACATTTGTTTGTAATAGCGGAAATTCTCGATAAATATTTTGTCATCCAAACTAAGTTGACTATAGCTTTGATATAATAAAGCGTAATATCTGGCGGTAGCCGCTTGGAGTAATTGTTGGTAGGTATCTTCAGGCATAAGTCTAGAGGGGTAGACAAACTTTGAATTCTCAGTAATTTTTATTTTGACTGATCACAATTAACAATCGCCTCAGTCTTCATACGGATTTTTGAGTCAGCCTAATTTCCAAAAATAAGAGAATTACGCGATTTCACGGAATCAAGGTGTCTCAAACGTTAAGCAATCGAAAGAAAAATCCTGGTAGCGAGAGATAGCTACCAGGGAACTGCATCTACAACTGAGAGTTTGCTTCCTTGTCCTTGCTTTTTAAGCATAGTTCCTGACTCGAGGAGTTAGAATCCGTGAAATTGCGGAATTTTCGCGATCGCGTCCTGGGCTGGATCATCATTGGGTAATATTGTTTGATAGGAATTTAGTTCCGAGGGGGTGAGTTGAGTATTCATACTGTCTACACAGGCTCAATCAGGGGCGCAATGCTAAGTCTGGCACTTTGACATTCTCCCCGCCTTACTTCGTTGAAGGCGGGGAGAATGTCAAGCGACCCCCCATTCAACCTTTATGACTTAATTCCTTATCGCTAGCCTATTAGTTTAGCATCCCTATGGCATCCGCTCCTCATCTCCCCCATCAATCTTGGTGCTTCCACTCTCCCCAGCTTGACGATATCCTCGATCGCACTCCGGTTACTGTGACGCCGGATACCCCTGTGGTTGAGGTTTTGGCGCAAATGAGTCAGGTACAGGGATGTTTCTGTTCCCAGGAGGGAGAAAAGACGCCAGAATCCCCGGAGAATCCTTTACTGTCTCCTTCCACTAGCTGTGTCTTAGTTACCCAGGGAACCCAACTTGTGGGTATCTTTACTGAACGGGATGTGGTGCGCTTAACTGCACAGGGGCGCAATTTGGCGGGGGTGACTATTCGTCAGGTGATGAGTCCCCCGGAGTATCGTCTCAAATCGAGCGAGTTTCGAGATGTTTTCAGTGTCCTGAGTATTCTTAAACAATACCAGATTCGTCATCTGCCTGTGGTGGATGATCAGGAACAATTACTGGGTGTCATTACGCTTTCCACCCTACGTTCACTTATTGAACCCTCCCATCTGCTGAAGCTACGAACTGTGGATGAGGTGATGAATAAGACGGTGATTCAAACAACAGGCGATACTTCGGTTCTGAAACTGGCGCAGTTAATGGCACGACATCGGGTTAGTTGTGTGGTTATCTGTCAAGAGTTTCCCGGAAACTATCAACAAAAACCCGTGGGAATTGTCACCGAACGGGATATTGTTCAGTTTCAGGTATTGGGTGTCAATCTGAGTGGATTGAAGGCAAAGGATGTGATGAGTAAACCCCTATTTTGCCTGCGTTCCACGGATAATCTTTGGTACGCCCATCAGGAAATGCAGCGTCGTTATGTGCGGCGATTAGTGGTAACGGGTGAGGGGGGGGGATTGTTGGGAATTGTCACCCAAACGCGGTTGCTACAAGTGCTTGATCCGATGGAAATGTATGGCGTAATTGACCAACTCCAGCAAGTTATCGGTCAGTTAGAAGCAGAAAAGATTGACTTACTCGAAAGTCGCAACACTCAACTGGAAGAATTAGTCCAATCCCGTACCCACCAATTACAAAAACAGGCAGAACGGGAACATATTTTACGCTCCATCGCCCAACGGATTCGCTGCTTCCTGAAACTTCCGGATATTTTCCAAGCCACGGTTAAGGAAGTGCGCCAACTCCTTCATTGCGATCGCGTCTTGGTTTATCAGTTCGCGTCAGATTGGAGTGGGGAGATTGTGGCGGAATCGGTGGGTGATTTTCCCCCAGTTATTGGCTCACAAGTTCGCGATGGTTACTTCCAAGAAACTAAGGGGGCTGACTATCTGAATGGGCGACGTCAGGTGGCGCATAATATTTATCATCAAGGCTTAACTCCTTGCCATTTAGAATTACTTGAAAAGTTTCACGTTAAAGCCATTCTCACCGTCCCCATTATTATCAACGAACAACTTTGGGGCTTATTAGTTGCCCATCATTGTGCCGCCCCCCGTCAATGGGAATCCCAGGAATTAGACTTATTAGAACAACTCAGTGTGCAAATCGCAATCGCGATTCAACAAGCGAATGCGTTTGTCCAACTACAAACAGAACTGGCGGAACGGCAAAAGGCAGAACAGTTGGCAAAGGCGACTCAAGAACGACTGCATTATTTACTCTCGGCGAGTCCCACAGCTATTTATAGTCGCCAGTTTATTCCTCCTTATCAAACCACATTTATTAGTGATAATATTACCGCCCTGATTGGCTATACCCCCGCCGAAATCCTGAATCAACCCGATTTTTGGTTAAATCACATTCATCCTCAAGACTTACCCACCGTACTTACCGGATTTGCCCAACTATTTCAACAAGGCTATTCGATTCAAGAATATCGGTTTAAACAGAAAAATGGGCAGTATATTTGGCTACAAGATGATTGGAAACTGATTCGCAATGACCAAGAAATTCCCCAAGAAATTATTGGCGCGTGGCTAGATGTATCCCATCGAGTGCAGGCGCAGGAACAAGCCCAAACCAGTGAAAAACTATTAGAGTTATTCTATGAATCTGCCCCGGTAGGCTTATGTATTACCGATGAACAATGGCGACTGGTACGGGTGAATCCCGCCTTTTGTCAACTATTTGCTTATCCCCGTGATTACTTATTAGGACAATCCTTAACTGAATTCTTTGACCCCCATCATTCCGGTGAATGGCAGATGCGACGTCATGATGGTAAATTTATTCATATTCAGGTTACCACTGGACCGATTATGGAGCAAGGGGAACAGCGCTTGCGGGTAACCACGGTTACAGATATTACCGAACGCAAAAAAGGCGAACAAGCGATTCAATCCATGGCGGGACAATTGTCTACGGTGATTGATACCGTGGGCGAAGGAATTACCTTGAGTAATGGTCAGGGAAAATTCCGTATCTTTAACCATCAAATGCAGCAAATTACGGGCTATACCAGGCAAGAGGCAAACCGTTGTGATAATTTCATGGCGAAACTTTATCCTGATCCGGTTCTCTATCAGCAGATGAAGCAATGGCAAAAGAATTCCAGCAAGAAGCGCAAACTCCGCACCTTTGAAACAACATTTTGCGATAAAAACGGCGTCCAGAAAACTCTGCTTGTCTCCCACTCAATCATTCACCAAGACAACGAAATCTTATTTTTAAGCGCCTATCGAGATATTAGCGATCGCAAACAGGCTGAAGAATCGCTGAAACACCTAAATGAAGCCCTAGAAAAGCGGGTACAAGAACGGACAACGGCGTTAGAACAGACGGTGGAACAACTGCACCAAGAAATTAAGGAACGCCAGCAAACGGAATTAGCCTTGCAAGATTCCCATCGCAAGATTAATAATATATTAGAAAGTATTACTGAAGGCTTTTTTGCCCTGGATCAGGATTGGCGGTTTACCCACTTCAACTCCCTCTTATCACCCTTAATTAATCGTCCCGTAGCCGATATGATTGGTCGATGTATCTGGGATGAATTTCCGGACGCCATCGGCACCCAATTTGAAACCATCTATCGCCAAGCGGCGCGAGACCAAAAACCGATGGCGTTTGAGGAGTTGTATACACCGAACAATACCTGGTATGAAGTGCGAGTCTATCCCTCAGAAGAAGGGTTATCGGTCTATTTTCGGGATATTAGCGATCGCAAAAAACCAGAATTGGCGCTGCAAGAGAGTCAGCGATTTATCCAACGAATTGCGGATACGAATCCGAATGTGCTATATATTTATGATATCGTCGAACAACGTAATATCTATATTAACCGTTCCGTGGCTCAAGTGCTGGGTTATAGTCCAGAGGAGATTCAGCAGATGCAATCCAATCTGTTTGAATCACTAATGCATCCCGATGATTTAGCCCAAATTTCACGCCAGCATCAACACTTTGATACCGCGAAAGATGGGGATATTATTGAATGTGAGTATCGGATGCGCCATGCGAATGGTCAATGGCGTTGGTTATATAGTTGGGATACGATTTTTACGCGCACATCTGAGGGGAAAGCGAAACAGATTCTCGGTACAGCCTCAGATATTACATCGCGCAAACAGGTAGAGGAAACTCTACGCCAACAAGTTGAACGAGAACGATTAATCAGTGCGATGTCTCGACGCATTCGCCAATCCCTAGACTTGGAGACAATTCTGACAACAACGGTTGAAGAAGTCCAACAATTACTCATGGCTGACCGAGTATTAGTGTATCAGCTTTTTGAGGATAATCGGGGACGGGCGATTGCGGAAGGGGTAGCCTCAGGATTTCCCCAGTTATTGAATATTATCTTTCCAGCGGAAGCCTTTCCCCAAAGCTGTTATCAGAATTATGTTCAGGGACAAGTGTATGCTTTAGCCGATCGCGATCGCGAAGAGGTTCTACCCTGTATGGTAAACTTCATGCGGGAGTACGCAATCCGGGCAAAACTGGTTGTCCCGATTGTGCAGCAGGATATCCTCTGGGGATTACTAATCGTCCATCAATGTTCCCATCCGCGAGAATGGCAAACCTGGGAGATTGAGTTACTGGTATCGTTAGCCACCCAACTCGCGATCGCGATTAAACAGTCTCAATTATACGAGCAATTGCGCCACAATAATGATATCTTAGCCACAACCAATGCGGAACTCGCCCACGCCACCCGGTTAAAAGACGAGTTTCTGGCAAATATGAGTCATGAATTGCGAACGCCGCTGAATGCGATTCTAGGCTTATCGGAAAGCTTACAAGAAGAAGTCTATGGCGAGATTACCGAAAAGCAGCGCAAGTCTCTCGCCACGATTGAAAAAAGTGGTAGACATTTACTGGAGTTAATTAACGATATTCTCGATTTAGCCAAGATTGAATCCGGGAAGTTGGAGTTAAACCTGACACCCGTTAGTATTAGCCAACTGTGTGATGCGAGTTTGACGTTGATTAAACCTCTAGCCTTAGATAAAAACATTACCCTGACGGGGAATATTGCAGAAGGATTAGGAACGATTCTGGGGGATGAACGACGCTTACAGCAAGTCTTAATTAATTTATTAAGTAATGCGGTGAAATTTACCCCAGAAGGGGGACAGGTTACGGTAGAAATTTACAAAGATATGGAATGTAGAGACGTAGCATGCTACGTCTCTACTTCCCCAAATGAGATGCTTTATATCAGTGTTAATGATACGGGAATTGGAATTGCTAAAGAACATCGGGAGAAACTCTTTCAATCCTTCGTCCAAATTGATAGTAGTTTATCCCGGCGACATCAGGGAACCGGGTTAGGATTAGCATTAGTCCGGCGGATTGTGGAATTACACGGGGGATGGGTAACAGTCGAAAGTGAACTCGGAAAAGGGAGTTGCTTTACCGTGAGACTACCTTGGCGTTCTCATCCAGCGAATCATTCCATCAGTTACCCCGCAGAAAAGGCGACATTGGGGTGTAGTGTATCAGACATTGAAGATACAAATTTGCCGAGAACAACTCCCTTAATTTTATTGGCTGAAGACAACGAAGCCAACACCCAAACCCTATCTGATTACTTACAGGGAATCGGCTATGAAATGATTATGGCAAAAGATGGCAAAGAAGCCGTACAACTCAGCCAACGACACAAGCCTGATTTAATTTTAATGGACATTCAGATGCCAGAACTGGATGGGTTAAGCGCCACCCAACAGATTCGCGCCAACCCCCGCACCGCCACCATTCCAATTATTGCGATAACGGCGCTAGCCATGTCAGGCGATCGCGAAAAATGTTTAGCCGCAGGTGTATCCTATTATATGACTAAACCTGTGAACTTGAAGAAACTAGCAACGATTATCAATGCCTTACTTAATGGATAAGCTTATATAAACGATGAATCATGAAATGTTCCACCCTACACCATCAAACCGTAGCGTTAGCGAAGTAACGCACCATTTAACTTTTGATCCCCCTAAATCCCCCTTCAAAAGGGGGACTTTGATTGAGATTAAGCATTGTAGGGTTGACGTAAGGAAACCCTACAAAATCTAATGCTAAGGTTCCCCTACTACGAACGAACACAATACTACCCCTCCTCCCGCGCTTGCTGAAGTAAACAATAAATCGCTAAACCCGCCGCCGCAATTCCCACAAAAGCCGAATAGGTGTACAGAGTAACGACAAATGTACTCACTTCCAAGGTTTTTAGCAAAAGTTCAGAATGCTTCCTATTCATCAAGCTTTCTCAACGGTAGACCAGTTGACCACTTAAACTTTCTCGAATTCTGTAATAAACTCGGCTATGATTGGCGAGAGGTTGCCGATTTTGGGGAAAATCCCGAAACCCAAAACGCGCCAAATGTCAATCCCGATTCCCCACCTAACCCATCTGCTGTAGGGGCGGGTTTAGACGCTAACGCAACAACATCAACCCCCAACGCCTCAACAAAACCCGCCCTCACCACCGCAACCAACCCAAAAAACACCCTCAACCCGCCAACCCCAAATAATGTAGGGGCGGGTTTAGACGCTACCTCAACACCATCAACCGCCAACGCCTCAACAAAACCCGCCCTCACCACCGCAACCAACCCAAAAAACACCCTCAACCCGCCAACCCCAAATAATGTAGGGGCGGGTTTAGACGCTAACGCAACAACATCAACCCCCAACGCCTCAACAAAACCCGCCCTCACCACCGCAACCAACCCAAAAAACACCCTCAACCCGCCAACCCCAAATAATGTAGGGGCGGGTTTAGACGCTACCTCAACACCATCAACCGCCAACGCCTCAACAAAACCCGCCCTCACCACCGCAACCAACCCAAAAAACACCCTCAACCCGCCAACCCCAGATAATGTCGGGGCGGGTTTAGACGCTACCTCAACACCATCAACCGCCAACGCCTCAACAAAACCCGCCCTCACCACCGCAACCAACCCAAAAAACACCCTCAACCCGCCAACCCCAAATAATGTAGGGGCGGGTTTAGACGCTACCTCAACACCATCAACCGCCAACGCCCCAACAAAACCCGCCCTCACCACCCCACAAACTCGACTAATTACCAATCAAGGATTCCCCACAATCCCCGTTTGGCAAGGGCGCGATGAACTTCTCACCCGATTAACCGCCAAACTCCGCCAACCGAATACTCCCTTAAAAGTATTAGCATTAATCGGACAAGGGGGAATCGGCAAAACCAGTTTAGCCGTGAAACTGCTGGAAACATTAGGAATTGAATTATCTAGCCGCACTCCAGCCACCAATTGTCCCTATCCCTTGGTGATATATTTTCAGGTACAACCGGGAACCAGTTTTGATGATGTAACCGAATTTCTGTTACGGGATGGATTCGGGATTGAGACAAGGGAAGGGTTACAGCGTACCGAAGAAAAGATTGCCAAAATTATTCAGGGATTCGCCCAACAACCCTGTTTATTCCTACTAGATAACCTGGAAACTATCTTACATCCCGCCAACCATCCCCAAGCCAGACAAGCCATGTCCCCAGAGTGGGGTCAATTCCTCAACGCTTTAGTCTATCAACAGCATCAATGCCAAACCATTATAACCAGTCGAGACATCCCCGCTGATTTCACTGATCCGCGTTATGACAATGCAGAACCGGATTCAGAATTAGTGCATATCGAAACAGTGACAGGTGTGGCGACAAAGGCGGGGGTAGAAATTCTGCGCCAGCGTCATTTACGGGATAAAATAGCCGATTTGCAGTGGGTGTCAGCAAAAGTTGAGGGACATGTTTTTCTATTAACCCAACTGGCGGCGGTAGGAAAAGGGAAACCGGGATATCTGCGGAAGCATCCGGAGTTGGTGACGAAAAAGGCTGAACCGATTCTGCGAGAACAATTGATGCGACAAAATGAAGCAGCGCGAGATTTACTGCGTCGAATGTGTGTGTTGCGGGTGAGGATTGATTGTCAGGGGTTAACTTTTTTGCGGTTATATCAAGAGAATGATTCCCGGTTTGATTATGCCACAGTCATGGAAGAACCCGTGGAGTTTACTGAGGAGGAGATTGGCGAAACTGAGGCGATTATTGGGCAATTAGTGGATAGTAGTTTAGTTCAGAGTCGCTATGATGAGGAGAACTGTGAAGTCTTGTATGATTTACATCGGGTGATTGTCGAGTTTCTGCAAGTGGACTATAAACATGAACTGCCAAAGCTATGGAAAATCGCCTATAACTTCTATTCCCTTGTCAAAAAGCCAGATAATCCTCAAACAATAGAAGATTTACGTCCTGTTTTAGAGTATCAACACTTCGCTTTCAAGCTAGGAAACTACGGCGAAGCATATAATTTACTCGATAATCACCTAAAAAACACCTGAGACGGTGGGGGTATTGGGATTTGTTTAAAAACCTATATGAACAGTTACAGCCTCATGTTGATGAAGATACGAAAGCCTACTGCTTGATGGGGATAGGAGAAATGTATCGCGATTATGGCAAGCTTGATCAAGCCCAAATATATTTACAGGATGCTTTATCTATTTCTCAAAAGCAACAGAATAAAAGTAATATTGCTAAATCATTAAGTATGTTAGGAGATCTTGAATGTCTTCGGTATAATTCGGAAGAAGCAGAGCGTCTTTATCAAAACAGCTTAGAGATACAGCAGTTTGCTCTGCTATGCGGTACATTGTCGATCCCCCTAAATCCCCCTTAAAAAGGGGGACTTTGATCTACTTCC
>JGI11783J13700_1070166_pt1 | contig 10607 bp, 6 predicted proteins | sample ElkSlonscriptome_6_FD_13700 | JGI IMG/M metagenome (IMG submission 13700)
GTGATCATGTCAATTTCTCTGAATCATCCGTTTGGTCAAATTAATAATCGGTAGGGGCGACCCGCTTGCATTACTTAATAATACCCGTCTATTCAATTTACTCGGGTCGCCCTTACTCAGGTCGCCCATTGCACATTTGCATATATTTTAAATGGGTTGGGTTATAGTCGCCAAAGGAACCTTGATCGCACCTTAACCCTCAATACATCTAACGCCAAGATATCCCCTATTCGGATAACCAATCGGAGCGAACGTTGTTCTTTCCGGTCGTGATGTATCACACTAAAAGAAGAAAGTCAAGTTTACTGCTGTTTTACCCTGTCGTCCAGTTGCCATCAATCTCACGGGCGAACCACGAACAACGTTTCAAAATGATTGAAACCAAACAACCCGAAGACGTTACCAGCTATAACCAGAGTTCATTGAACGCCCTCGATCGCGCGATCGCCTTTTCCCAGGGTGAGTTCTCGCTTGTCTTAGTACGCTGTAATTACAAGCGTTTGCAAAAGCGTATTTTACAACAATTGCGAGAACGCGCTCAAGGTCGATATCAAATTCAGGAATTAGTTCTCCCCGAATCCGTCACCACCCTATATACCACGATTCAAAATTATGTGGACAGGAATCATAGAGAAGCAGGGGGAGCTGGGGAAGCAGAGGGAGCTGGGGAAGCAGGGGAAGTAGGGAGAGAAGAAATTAAATGTAGAGCTGATTCGAGCTGTATTGATCCCCCTCCCGCCTTAATCATCCTGGGACTCGAATCCGTGGAAGCGCTGGATGATTTACTCACCTCCACCAACCAAGTACGGGATGAATTTCGCAAACGCTTACCCTTCCCCCTAGTCTTATGGGTGAATGACGAAGTATTGCACAAACTCGTCCGCTCTGCTCCTGATTTTAGCAGTTGGGCGGCGACTCCAATTAAGTTTGAAATTGCTACCGATGAACTCCTCGATTTGCTGCAACAAAAAGCAGACTCTCTATTTAAAACTGTACTAAAAGGAACTCCGGGACGATATGCGCCGTGGCGTATCTGTACCCACCATGCCAATCTCAATTTAGCCACAGGATGTCGCTCCCGCGCCGAACTTGACTGCGCCCTCCATGACTTAGAACAGCGCCAAGAAACGATTACCCCGGAACTAGAAGCCAGTCTGCAATTTGTTTTAGGGCAATATGATTATGCCCATGATTATATCGATGCCGCCGTTATCCGTTATCAAAAAAGCCTTTGGTATTGGCGCGTTACCAATAACTTAGAACGTCAAGGCGTTCTCCTATTTCATTTAGGCTTATGTTATTGCCGGAATGCAGACTTGCATCGGGCGCAACGACACCGCAACTGGGAAGAAGCTTGGCCCTATCTCCAGCAAGCGGTTGAGGCGTTTGAACGGGCGGAACGTCCGGATTTAGTGGCGCAGTTTATTACCCAACAGGCGGAAGTGTTGCAACATTTGGAAGGCTGGGACTCCCTCCAACACGTCGCCCAACAGTGCTTACGAGTCCATCAACACTATGGTTCCCCCGTGCAACTGGCGCAAGATTACGGCTTTTTAGCCGAAGTCGCCCTCGTGAAACGGCGCTGGAATGATGCCAATCACTGGGCGCGACAAGCTCTCTCTCGCTTAGACTCTATCTCCGATTCTCTCTCAGACTACCCCGGCTTACATCCCTATTTATTGACTCAACTCTATCAACTCATCGTTGTCAAATCCTATCATCAGTTGCGTCAATCAGCAGAAGCCACCCAGCACTTGAACCAAGCGAGTCAAGACTTAGCGGATGCCATTGCCAAAAGCGATTATCTCTACGAACCCCAACGTTACTTATATCTGCTGGAAAGCCTACGGCGGCTGTACTTCGAGCAACACCGTTATTTAGAAGCCTTTCAGATTAAGCAAGAACAAGGGGCAGTCGAACAACTCTATGGATTTCGTGCCTTCATTGGTGCGGCTCGTCTCCAGCCTCGACGAGCCGTATCTAATCCTACCTTAAGCCCAGTCGAACAGCAAGAAATTGTGGCACAAGAAATTGCCGCATCCGGGCGTCAACAGGATGTACAACGTTTAATTGAACGGTTAAGTCGAGCGGATTGTCAATTGACGGTGATTCATGGACCTTCTGGTGTGGGTAAGAGTTCCATCGTTTCCGCTGGCTTAGTTCCTGCCCTCAAGCATAGAGCATTAGGCGATCGCTTAGTGTTACCTGTGGTACTGCAAGTGTATACCGATTGGATTAAGGAACTGGATAAAGGCGTCAGAACCGCCCTATCTGGGTTAACCCCGCCTAAATCTGAGCCGTATACCCCCTCAGAAAGCCTAGGTGAGGAAGATTCTGATCAAGCCATTCTCAACCAACTGCTGGCACTGTTACGAGATAATGCGGATCGCAATATCTTAACCGTGTTAATCTTTGACCAGTTTGAGGAGTTTTTCCTGGGACATGCTTCTCCCCAGCAAACGCGCTTATTTCATCAGTTTTTCCAGACTTGTTTAGATCTCTCCTTTGTTAAAGTTATTGTTTCCATTCGCGAAGACTTTTTACACTACTTATTAGACTTCGAGAAACTGAATCTAGAGGCAATCGACAATAACATATTAGATCGCAAAAATCGCTACCCGTTAGGTAACTTTTCCCGTCCCGATGCCCGGGCGGTAATCCAAAGCCTCACCGAACGCGCCCATTTTTACTTAGAACCCGCATTAATTGATGCCTTAGTCCAAGATTTAGGTCGAGAACTGGGAGAAGTTCGTCCGATTGAATTGCAAGTGGTTGGGGCGCAGCTTCAAGCTGAAAATATCACCACGCTGGCGCAATATCGACAACGGGGTCCCGTGGAAAAGCTGGCGGAACGCTTCCTGGAAAAAGCCCTAAAAGACTGTGGCGCAGAAAACGAACAGGCGGCTTGGCTGGTGTTGCAACTGCTTACTGATGAAAATAATAATCGTCCCTTAAAAACCCGTGCCGAATTAGTCATTGAATCGGATATTGACGCCCAGCCTCTGGATTTAATTTTAGAAATATTAGAGAAATCAGGCTTAGTCTTCCTGTTACCCGAAATTCCCACCCATCGCTATCAATTAGTTCATGATTACCTGGTGGAATTTATCCGCCAAAATGAACAAAATAGTTTGCGAAAAGAACTGGAAGAACTGCGGCAAAAAGACAAAGAGAGTCAAACTAAAATCCAACAACTGATTCGGGAAAAAAGCCTGCGGTCTAAATTATCAGCGGCGACGAAAAAACATGCGGCTGCGGTGGAAAAACAACAGCAAGCCGAGGGGAAATTGAATCAAGTTCTACGACGCCGTTTGCAAGAAGCCCGAATTGCGGGCGTGACGTTAGCTACCCTGGCGGTGATTGCCGTCGGACTGGTATTTCGGGCAGTATTTAGTGAAACCAACGCCCGATTAATTGCCCTGAATGCTTCAGCCGAAGCCTTGGTTGCGTCCAACCGTAAATTTGACGCTTTACTGAAAAGTTTATCCGCCGCTAAAGAATTAAAACAGGCCCTAGGAGTGACCCAGGAAACCCGAATGCGGGTGATTTCTACATTGCAACAGGTGGTATATGGCGTGAAAGAACGCAACCGTTTAACCAAACATAATGATTGGGTGAGTAGTGTTAGTTTTAGTCCCGATGGGAATTTAATTGCGTCAGCGTCTAGGGATAAAACAATTCAACTGTGGAGTCAGCAAGGGGAATGGTTGAACGAAGTAGGGAGACATAATCAGGGGGTGTATGCGGTTCGCTTCAGTCCTCAGGGTAAGATATTAGCCTCTGCGAGTGAGGATAATACGATTAAACTTTGGAGTCGAGAGGGTCGATTATTAAGAACCTTAATTGGACATCGCGATCGCGTTCACAGTATCAGCTTTAGTCCCGATGGTCAACGGATTGTCTCGGCGAGTGAGGATAATACGGTCAAACTCTGGCGTATCGATGACGGAAAGCTATTGAAAACCCTATCAGGTCATAATCATTGGGTGTTAGATGTAAGTTTCTCTCCAGATGGTCAGTTGATTGCATCCGCCAGTCGTGATAAAACGATTAAACTGTGGCAATCAGATGGTACATTACTCAAAACCTTAACTGCCCACAATCAACCTGTACTCGACATCAGTTTTAGTCCCGATGGACAATATCTAGTCTCTGCTAGTGCAGATAAAACTGTCAAACTTTGGCGAACTGATGGCAAATTACTCAACACCCTATCCGGACATCAAGATGCTGTAATTGCTGTTACTTATAGTCCAGATAGTCAGATGATAGCCTCTGGAAGTAACGACAACACAATTAAACTCTGGCGTCTCGATGGTACATTAATTGACACATTACAAGGACATGGTAAGGCGATTCTGGGATTAGGATTCAGTCCCAATGGCAAAATATTAGCCTCTGCCAGTGCTGATAATACCATCAAACTCTGGCAAGTTGAGGGGGGAATGTTGCAACCGATTCCTGGACATAGCCAACCCATCAGCAGTGTTAGTTTTTCCGCCAAGGGTCAGAGAATTGCTACCGCTAGCTGGGATAATACGGTGAAACTCTGGACTCGTCAGGGTAAATTACTAAAAACAATTGCGGCACATCAAAAGTCAGTTAATAGTGTTAGTTTTTCAGACAACGGTGAGACCCTAGCTACAGGCAGTGACGATAAGACAATTAAACTCTGGAATCCAGATGGAACCTGGCAGAAAACATTATCCGGACATAAAGATGGGGTAACCAGTGTTAATTTTAGTCCCGATGGTCAGCGACTCGTATCTAGTAGCGCGGATAAAACAGTCAAACTATGGCAAATTGATGGCAAATTGGAGAAAACCTTAATCGGTCATCAGGGAACGGTTTGGGGCGCAAGTTTTAGTCCCGATGGGTCTTTAATTGCTTCAGCCTCTGACGATAAAACGGTGAAATTGTGGAGTCGTAACGGCAGGTTTATCAAAACATTGAGGGGGCATACAGATTCCGTGAATTGGGTAACGTTTAGTCCCGATGGCGAGTTTATTGCCTCAGCCAGCAATGATGGAACGGTGAACCTTTGGAATCGAGAGGGAAAATTGGTGCGTCCATTGAAGGGACATAATGGTTCAGTCAATTGGGTAACGTTTAGTCCCGATGGCAACTTTATTGCCTCAGGAAGTGATGACAAAACTGTTAATCTTTGGAGTAGACAAACCGGTCATTTAATTAACTCTTTTGTCGGTCATCAGGAGGCTGTGTTTGGCGTTAGTTTCAGTCCTGATGGTGAGCTTTTGGCATCGGCGTCTCAAGACACGACGGTGATTCTGTGGAATTTGGATTTAGCGGATTTAATTGGACGCAGTTGTCATTGGTTGGAGGATTATTTACAACATAATCCCGAATCACCAACGATTAATGATGCCAATCCCCAGGATTTTCGGGTGTTATGTGCGGGAAGATAGGGAATTTCATTTTCGATGATAGCTATCTAGGGAACAATTAAAATCCATGTTTAGTTGGATAATATTATAGGTTGTTTTCAAAAATGGGGGCATTTTTACTCCCATTAATTCCCTTTTAACTCACCTCTTACACCAGATCAATGGTGCGTTACGCTTCGCTAACGCACCCTACTGGACTGACACAGCTAAAATTGTGGAATAGATTTGACGGTTAAATTGGGCGCACGCCGTGCGCCCCTACAATTCTAATTCACCATTTTAAGTGTGCTACGCCACTACGATTTTGCTAGCCGATCCCCGAACTATTCAAGATGTCGGGGAACTAATTCCTGATTATCCCCCGATTGGATGAGACAACTAGGTGAAGTCAATGCCCTAGAAATTGTCATACCTTAAAAATTGAGATGGATTGTGTCACAGATTTAGACTCAACTTCTCCGATGTAGTAAAATGTAGCCTGTAGAGATGTTGCTGGCAAGGTTTCTACAGTCCCCAATCCCTAACCCTTAATTATGTCCAATCCCTTTTTACTCAGCCGCGTCCTTTTACAGTTTAATTCGTCAGACGAAGACCTAATTAATGAACTATCAGCCGCTACATTTACACCGGATGGTAGTTTGTGGCTGGGTGCTGATGAAGGGATCAATGTTGAACGTCTATCGCTGATCGAACCTTGTGTTTTTGGCAATCATCAATCCTATTGTCTAGCCGATTTCATCGAATTGTTTAATCAAGATGATGAAATCGATATTGAAGGAATTGATTATGCTGATAATTATCTTTGGATCACTGGATCTCACAGCACGAAACGTGGCAAACCCAAGGGGAAAAACGTAGAAAAAGATCTCCAACGCCTTGCCAAAATTAAAACCGATGTGAATCGATATTTACTTGCTCGTATTCCCGTGGTGAATGGCGAATTATTAAAGGTGTCTTCTCTCCCCGATAATCCGGAGGAAAAATTGACCGCCGCCTGCTTACAAAAGACAGACGCGAGTAATAGTCTCATAGATGCCTTAATCGAGGATATTCACTTAGGTCCCTTTGTCACCCATCCCTTACCCAGTAAGGATAATGGCTTAGATATCGAAGGATTGGCGGTGCGAGGCGATCGCGTGTTTTTGGGCTGTCGGGGTCCGGTTCTCCGGGGTTGGGCAGTTATCATCGAAATTAAGGTGGCTGAATCTGCACCCGGCATCTTAACCCTACAAGACATTGGGGACAACGGGAAACGCTATCTCAAGCACTTTATCGATCTCAATGGTTTAGGAGTGCGGGAACTCTGTTGGCGAGGAGACGATTTGCTGATTCTGGCTGGACCAACAATGGATTTAGAAGGTGCTATCCGGGTATTCCGCCTCAAATCTATTTTAGACCGTTCAGCCGATAGTATAACGGCGCAAGCCTCCGGAGAGTTAGAACGCCTGTTTGACTTACCCTTTATTCCCGGATGCGATCGCGCCGAAGGTTTAGCCTTGTTTCCCTGCTTAGGAGAATCGGATGCGCTATTAATGGTTTATGATTCCCCTAATCCTATTCGCCAAATTGAACCGAGTGCGATTTACGGAGACGTTTTTAGTGGAAACCTTTTCGACTAATCGTGCTAAATAAGTTAAGATGCTCTAGATTTAGGATAGTTTAGGGGGATCTAGTTATAGAGTGGGCATGTTCTGGGAATTAAGCAATTTTATGCCATAGGGTTTCTTGAACTTGACTCATCTCTTCCCGGACTTTTAGGTAACGACAGGGAATACTATCGATTACACCCATTGCGGTTTCTCCATTGCCATAAAGTTCTAGTTGAGCTTGGGGAGGGGCTTCAAAGAATAAACGTTCTTGGGGAAAGATAATTCGTTCAAATCTCCAATTTGGAATATTAGTAATCCGAGCAATTAAGGTTTTTCCCGTTCCATTGATATAGTAACAAAGCATGAGATTACTACTGTCATTGAGCCGAGAATATAATAGTTGAGTCATCATCAATAACCTCAATAACGTTATCAGTTGGTCACAAGTCTTACTCAGAAGCAGGATAAAGGATTAACAAAACGCTTTATCCCCAAGTTTGACTGACTTAAGAAGACTAGCGCAGCGCGGTTTCATTATGATGTCCGGCAAATCACCCATAATAAAAAAGCCTAAAACCCTTACTGTTACAGCATTGCTATTATGGGCAATTAACAGGACTTGATCCAGCTTATCTTATGAAAAAGCTGGGGCAAAAAGATGGGTATAGTTCCAAGGCAAGGTATAGAATTGAGCGTTAGCCAGGGACGCGGGAGGATGCCAGTCCGATTGAGTGTGTAGAATATACTCTATTCCCCAATGAGCATACGTTTCAACCCGCAAACGCAGTTCTAAAGAATGGTAAGGGATTTTCGTTGGCACAGAACCGTTCGACGTTGTGTTTACCTGAGTATAGGTTTCAGGAATAGCCGCCATCACGTAGTCAACCAGTCGTTGACGTACATCGGGCTGGGCAAATAGTTCGTTGTAGGGTTCATCACCATAAACTGCCAGGGCATTGTCAATTTCTTCATTCACTAATTGCAGTCCCAAGTCTACAACCGCTTTAGACAGTGATTTAGACATTGTTCATTTCCTCAACTTGATGGCTTACCTGCTGAGATCAGAATGGATCTGTCGTCCACGGAAACACTGAATTTCAAGGGCATCGAGTCAAAAAGGGAAATATCCCTGTGGGTCATTGCTCGATGAACATTACTGACTTTACAGGTTAAACGTAAAAAAATTGGGGAATGACACTCAAGAGAACTTAGTGTTTTTCTAAAGAAAAGATTAAGAAAAGGGTTTCAACCGATAACCAACGCTGTGAACCGTCTCAATCAAATCATCGGGCGCTCCCACGGCTTTGAGTTTGTGACGCAAGCTCTTAATGTGAGCTTTAACGGTATCTTCAAAGGGGGTGGCTTCGGCAGACCACAAATGCTCAATGATGAACTCACGGTTGATGATACGCTGACTATTTCGCAAAAACAACTCTAGGCAGGAATACTCCTTCGGGGTTAAATGTACAGGCTGTTGATTATAGATTACTTCATGACAACTTGGATCAAGCTGTAATCGCTCCCACTCTAGCACTGGCGGTACTGAACATCCTCCCCGTCGCAACAGCGCTCGAATGCGAGCTAAGAGTTCTGGCAAATCAACGGGTTTGACTACATAGTCATCAGCGCCTGCATCTAAACTGTTCACCTTATCCGTGCTAGTGTCAAGGGCTGTGAGCATCAGGATCGATCCATGATAGTCGCTAGAACGCAGACGCCGACACAAACTGATACCATCTAGCTTAGGGAGCATGACATCTAGTAAAATTAAGTCATAATAGAGGCTTATAATTTGTCGCCAGCCTGCTTCCCCATCATTGACAACATCAACATCATAATTTTGATCAATAAGCGCCTCTGTGAGGGCTTCTGCAAGCGCGATATCGTCTTCCACCAACAAGATCTTCATAGCCAATTGATTGAATAAATCGGTAAGCCAACTCAAGTAGATATAGCAGATGCGCTATATCTTAATTCTCACTTTACCAACCTTAACATTGGCTCTACTCATCCTCTAGAGCATCGATCCAGTGATCACAGTTAAGTAATCGGACGAATGACGTAGCTCGCTTCTTTTCGGGAGCGAGTATGACAAATAATAAACGATAAATGACAAGTAACAAATGACACATTCTATCCAACCCAAAAATCTGCTTGCTGGTTTGGGTTTAGCATTACTGATTCTCAGTAGTCCGATTGCTGTTTATGTATGGCGATTAATGGGATTCGCTTCTCAGGCGGATCTAGCACATCCTCTGTTGTTAATCACCATCACTAACGGTTTCAGCATACTGCTACTAATTGGCATCTACCATCGCTTCTGGGTACGACTTAGGCAACTGGAACAAGATAATGACAACAGCAGATTCTTGTCTCCAGAGATTCGCGATCGCCAACAAGCTGAGTTGCAAGAACAGAATTTTGTTTCCGTAATTCTCGATACCGCTAATGCCTTAATTACCGTTCTGGATAAACAGGGACGAATTATTCGATTTAATCAAACCTGTGAACGACTAACTGGCTATTCCTTTGAGGAAGTCAAGGGAAAGTATATTTGGGATTTGTTTTTAATTCCAGAAGACATTGAATGTGTAAAAATCATTATTAAAGAACTCCAAGCCTGTCACTTTCCCAACGAGCATGAAAATTACTGGATCGCCCGCGATGGCACTCGGCGTCTAATTTCCTGGTACAATACAGTTCTGTTCGATGACAACAGTGCAGTCAAGTATCTGATTGGGATTGGCATTGATATCACCGAACGCCAGCAAGCCGAACAAATGCGTCGCCAACTCGAACGCCAGCAAGAACTGAGCCAACTCCAGCTACGCTTTTTTTCATCGGTGTCCCATGAATTTCGCACCCCCTTGAGTACGATTTTAGCCTCCGTTCAACTCCTACAACTTTGCCCGAATAAATTTTTTCCTGATAAAAAACTCAGAAATCTGCAACGGATTGAAGACGCGACTCAACGCCTGCGGCAAATGCTAGATAACATTCTCACAATCAATCGGGCGGAAACTGGACAATTGGAGTTCCAGCCGACGCGGGTGAATCTTGAACAGTTTTGTCAAGGGATTTTAGCGGAGATACCACGTAATCCTGACAATCCGTATGCTCTAAATTTGGTTAGTCAGGCAGACTGTATCTGTGCCGATTTAGATAAAAACCTATTGCGTTCTATTTTGATCAATTTAATCATGAATGCGATTAAATATTCTCCGCCATGTAGCACTATTGATTTACGGCTAAATTGTACAATAACTGAGGTTAATTTTCAAGTTTGCGATCAGGGTATTGGCATTCTTGCTGATGATATTCATCATATATTTGAAGCCTTTTATCGGGGAAAAAATGTTGATAGTATTCCGGGTTCAGGATTAGGGTTAACGGTTGCCCAAACTTGTGTTATCGTACAGGGTGGCAATATTAGCGTGACCAGTGAACCGGGAGTTGGCACAACGTTTACGGTAACAATTCCTTGTGAATTCATAAGTCAATTGTAGGGGCGGGTTTAGCCACAATTGTAGGGGCGGTTTTAGCCACAATTGTAGGGGCGGGTTTAGCCACAATTGTAGGGGCGGGTTTAGCCACAATTGTAGGGGCGGGTTTA
>JGI11783J13700_1045308_pt1 | contig 10529 bp, 9 predicted proteins | sample ElkSlonscriptome_6_FD_13700 | JGI IMG/M metagenome (IMG submission 13700)
ACGCAACAAATTGGCAGGTTGTCCCACTGCAATCCCAGGTAAACCGATCGCGTTTCGAGGGGACTCCGTTGCTAGGGCGATCGCACTCTCGATTTCACACAGTCCCCACTCTACCAAATTCTGTACTCCCACCAATAGCGGTAACGTAGTTCCCGCCAATGTGCCATCCGCTAATCGTGCCGTACCCTGTTTCACTTCAATCTGACGCTGATCCCAGGGATAAATCCCATCCCCTAATCCTAACGGCGCTAACGCATCACTTACCAGAAATAATCCCGCTTCATCCCTACTTGCTTGCAGTAGAATCTGTAACATTGTCGGACAAACATGTTGTCCATCGGCAATCACTCCACAGCGTACTTGAGGATGAGTGATAGCTGCACCCAATAATCCGGGTTGCCGATGGTGTAATCCCGGCATCGCATTAAAGGCATGAGTCACCATCGATGCACCTAAGGCAAAGGCTTCCTCCGCCTCAGCCGCCGTTGCTTGAGAATGACCTAAACTTACGGTAATTCCTAAAGAACGCAAATAACTAATCGCCTCACCTGTCTTATCTAACTCCGGCGCTAGCGTCATTACTTTAACCAGTTTGCCATAATCCCCTAAAACTTGCTTGACATTTTCTAGGGTCAGTGGTATCAGATACTCCTGTGGATGCGCTCCTCGCTTCTGAGGATGTAAAAAAGGTCCCTCCAAATGCACCCCCAAGATTTGCGCCATTCCCGCCTCCGGGGAAAACATCTCAACAAAATCAGCAATTACCGCCAGGGATTGTTGAATTTTCTCAATTGAGGTAGTGACTAAGGTGGGTAAAAATCCATCAATCCCCTGATTCCCCAAAAATTGGCAAATTTGCTGTAATTTTTGGCTATCCCCCAGCGTCAAATCCGGAAACGCCAAACCCAGCGCCCCATTAATCTGTAAATCGACCCCAGCTAAGGAGAGCCAATCGCCTGTAACATCAAGTGTATCAGTATTTGGAGGGTGATCAGTCATGGATGCGATCGCGGAAATTTTGCCCTCAGCATCAACTTTGACCTGTTGCAACCCTTGATAACCTGGCACTCGTGCATTAATAATAATCATTTGTCCTTTACCATGACTCCTATGTCCTTGTTTTATATCTCAAGAAGGGAACAAAAAATTACAAATTACAAATGACAAAGGACGAATGACAAATGGCAAATGACCAAAGACAAATTGGTATTATCATGGGCAGCGATTCCGACTTGCCCACGATGCAGGGTGCGATCGCAATTTGTGAAGAGTTCGATGTTTCCTGTGAAGTCGCGATCGTTTCCGCGCACCGAACTCCCCAACGTATGGTAGACTACGCCCAAACTGCTCATCAGCGTGGACTCAAGGTGATTATCGCTGGGGCGGGAGGGGCGGCTCATTTACCCGGTATGGTGGCGTCTCTGACACCATTACCCGTCATCGGCGTTCCTGTTTCCACTCGCCATTTACAAGGGGTAGATTCCCTCTACTCGATTGTACAGATGCCAGGTGGAATCCCTGTCGCTACCGTAGCCATTGGCAATGCTAAAAATGCCGGGTTGTTAGCCATACAGATTTTGGCATCCCAACAACCTGAGTTACTCGAACGAGTGCAGCAGTACCGCCAGACTTTAACCCAATCCGTCATGGATAAGCAAGCGGCGCTAGAAAAGTTGGGATATCAGCAATATTTATCACAAATGTCATAGATTAAGTTTTGACCCTTCACAACCTTCGAGGAACCTGGTTTTGACGCAACGTTAGGCTCAAAGGAATCTGGTTTGTAGGGGCGGGTTTAGGAATTTGCTTTTGGCTATGGATGGTAACGTTTGTGCAAAACCCGCCCTAACTTAACACCAAATAAATTTTTATTAAGTAATTAAGACGTTATTTGAGAGACCTAAATTCTTAGGCTTATTTAAATCTTAATCATTGCCAAATCAATAGGCTTAGGCAAAATCAAAACGGCGGTTCGCTCTCGCGTAAAAAACCGTCAACTCAGGCTGCCAAACCGGTGACGGGTTGACCCAAGTCTTGATGACAAAAGCTCTTAGCTAGGGAACTACCGCAATATATTTTAAGGAATCACGCCCAAAACCGTATATTTTGTTACAGAAATATCCAGCCAGAAAATTGAAGATTTGAGAATTTCCTAAAGATAATGAACCCAGTTATTGAGAAGAATTGAGGCTCTTGACTATCTGGCAACTTATTTGTAGGGTTTTGTCTAACGTAGACACGCCAACTTCCAAAACTCCCGATTCCTTAATCAGGCAGCACTATTTAAAAGCTGGCAGTAAACCAAAGAAAATAGGCGAGGAGTTCTGTCATACTCAGATACTTACCCCCTCTTCTACGTCATACTTCCAATGACTTTATTTACCGCTTCTTAGCTCAATGTTAGGATGTGTTCCACCAGAAATACAGGAAAGAGAGCGAAATGATGTCTAGACGAACGTTTGAGAAAACTTCCGACCGAAAAAAGTCTCCCCCAAAAACTAGACAAGTTGATTTACCAGGATATTCCCAATCCTTCTGGGATTCTCCCTATTTTGACCCCTTAAAAACCATAGCCAAATCTTTTTCTCCTTATTGGCTAGCCTGTATTCCGCTAACGGCGATTATTGTCGTGGTTTGGAATACGGCAGCCGTTGCTCAAACTGAGGCGGTTGACGCCGATGCTGTTGCCCAACTTCAGGGAACGTTAAACGCGATCTGGGTTTTGATTGCTGCGATTCTGGTGATCTTCATGAATGCCGGATTCGGTATGCTAGAAACCGGATTCTGTCGTCAGAAAAATGCGGTTAACATTCTCTCCAAAAACCTGATTGTCTTTGCCCTAGCAACCATTGCATTTTGGGCAATTGGGTTTTCCTTCATGTTCGGTGCAGGAACTGGATTTATTGGTTTAGGTGGATTTTTCTTAACTAGCACCGATCCGGGTACTTATGGACTCGATCCATTTCCTACCGGCTTACCGATCTCCGTGTTTTTCCTGTTCCAAGCTGCCTTCGCCGGAACTGCTGCCACCATTGTTTCGGGTGCGGTTGCTGAACGGATTAGGTTTATTGACTTTCTCGTTTTCAGTCTTTTGTTGACGGGAATCTCCTATCCCATTACCGGACACTGGGTCTGGGGTGGTGGTTGGCTAGGAGGAATGGGCTTTTCCGACTTTGCTGGCTCAACCGTGGTTCACTCGGTTGGTGGTTGGGCAGCATTGATGGGAGCTGCCTTTCTCGGACCCCGTGAAGGAAAGTATAGAGACGGTCAAATCAATGCGATTCCCGGTCATAATATGAGTATTGCCACACTGGGATGCTTAATTCTGTGGATCGGCTGGTTTGGTTTTAACCCCGGATCAGAACTCGCGGCTAATGCAAGTGTGCCGTATATTGCAGTAACCACAAACCTCGCCGCTGCTGCTGGCGGTATTGCCGCCACCATTACCTCTTGGTTAAAAGATGGAAAACCTGACCTTTCGATGATTATCAATGGCATCTTAGCAGGTTTAGTTGCGATTACAGCTCCCTGTAATGCCGTTTCCTATCTGTCAGCCGTCATAATTGGTCTGATTGGGGGCATTATCGTGGTTTTTGCGGTTTCCTTCTTTGACAATATCCATATTGATGACCCCGTGGGTGCGATCTCTGTCCACTTAGTTAACGGGATCTGGGGCACCATTGCTGTTGGTATCTTCACCTTCGCTGAAAATGATGCGGGTCAACGACTCGGCTTGATTTATGGGGGAGGACTCGGTCAACTGGGTGTTCAACTCCTGGGTATCCTCTGTGTAGGCGGTTTCACCGTTGCATTTAGCTCCATTGTTTGGCTAGCCCTGAAAGCGACTTTGGGACTACGAGTAAAAGCCGAAGAAGAAATCCATGGCTTGGATATTAGTGAACATGGTATGGAAGCCTACAGTGGATTTGTTAAGGAATCAGACGTGTTGACCAGTAGCTCGTTTGGTAGCGTCAGTGGGAGTACAGCTGACATTCCTCGCGGCTCAGAAGTTTAACGGGAGCGCTTCTGGTTAGACGGAAGCTAGTTAATTGCCAATAACATCCTGTAGGGGCAATTCATGAATTGCCCCTTTGTCATGGTTTTTATGATCGGCAAAAGTGGAATAGGACTACAATCTGATGAGAGAGCCGATGCTGAATCTAGACAAGTGTCCACAACCTCGAAAAGCTTTCCAATTTGGGCGGTTTTCTCCCTCGCTGTCAATGGCTTACTGGTGCTAGCGATCGCGGGGGTATTGCTGCGCCAATACCAAGGAGCTATCCCTTCTGCAGTGAGCCAGTCTCTAGCGACTGATGCGGCTCCAGAAGCAGAAGCAACCCCTACCCTTGTCCCCGAACTCGGACCCCGCCACCAGTTCAATTACCAGCAATGGGTGGCGCTGCTGGAACAAGAAGCTGAGGTGATGGTGGATCAGAAGCCAGAGGATTTAGCCATCCTCCTGGGAGATTCCATCAGTCTCTGGTTTCCCAATGAAATGCTACCGACGCAACGAACCTGGCTGAATCAGGGAATTTCTGGCGAAACGACAGCCGGATTGCTAAATCGCTTGGATGTGTTGGATCAAACCCAGCCGGATATCATCTTTTTGATGATTGGCATCAATGACATCATTCGAGGGATCACAGATGAGACGATTTTAGCTAACCAACGGCTAATTATTCGTTACCTGCGGCGCACGCATCCTGAAGCCAAAATTATCGTCCAATCGATTTTGCCCCATAGCGGGGAAAACGCCACCTGGGAAGGGCGCGATCGCCTCCTGGAAATCCCCAACAGTCGTATTTTAGAGATTAATCAGCGATTGAAAGCGATCGCGGAGTCGGAAGATGCCATTTACCTGGATCTCTATCCCCTATTCGCCGATACCGAAGGCAATCTGAAAATGGAATTGAGTACCGACGGCTTGCACCTGAATCCTCAAGGCTATGTAATTTGGCACTATGCCCTACAAGTCACGGATCAACTGGTTATTGATGGCGGATTGTAACCTATTCCCTATTCCCTATTCCCTATTCTCTATTCCCTATTTCCCGACCCAACCGGATTCGTCTTAAGATCATAATGAATTAACAATTGTATACACTCATCTGCTAGACAAGTTTCATGGATACACAAGCCTTCAAACGTTCACTCCATAGTTCAGAAAACTATCACCGTAAGGGATTTGGTCACGATGCGGAGGTGGCGACTCAGCTTCAATCTGAATATCAAAGCAGCTTGATTCAAGAAATCCGCGATAATAACTATCGACTCAAACGGGGAAATGTGACCATTCACCTGGCAGAGGCATTTGGCTTTTGCTGGGGTGTGGAACGTGCTGTGGCTATGGCGTATGAAACTCGCCAACATTTTCCCACCGAGCGCATCTGGATGACAAATGAAATTATTCACAATCCCTCCGTCAACCAACGCCTACAGAATATGAACGTCAACTTTGTTCCCGTTGAGGATGGGACAAAAGACTTTTCCATCGTTGGTGCGGGTGATGTGGTAATTTTACCCGCCTTTGGTGCCAGCGTTCAGGAAATGCAACTGCTCAATGATAAAAACTGTAAGATTGTCGATACCACCTGTCCTTGGGTGTCTAAAGTGTGGCATACGGTGGAGAAGCATAAGAAGAAAGAATACACCTCCATCATTCACGGCAAGTATAAGCACGAAGAAACCATAGCCACCAGTTCTTTTGCTGGGAAATACCTGGTAGTGCTGAATCTACAAGAAGCCGAGTACGTCGCCAACTATATCCTCAACGGTGGGAATCGGGACGAGTTTTTGGCAAAATTCAGCCGCGCCACGTCCGCAGGATTTGACCCAGAGCGGGATTTGGAGCATGTTGGCATAGCCAACCAAACCACCATGCTCAAAAGCGAAACTGAGCAAATTGGTAAGCTGTTTGAGCGCACGATGATGAAAAAGTATGGTCCAGTTCAGCTAAATCAGCATTTCCAGAGTTTTAACACCATCTGCGATGCCACTCAAGAGCGGCAGGATGCGATGTTAGAGTTGGTTGAAGAAACGTTAGATTTAATGGTTGTGATTGGTGGTTTTAATTCATCCAATACCACGCAACTGCAACAAATTGCCATTGAACGGAAAATTCCCTCTTATCATATCGACAGCGCTGAGCGAATTGGTCCGGGGAATCGGATTGATCACAAGGTACTGCATCAAGATATGACGGTGACAGAAAATTGGCTCCCAGAGGGTGAAATTGTTGTCGGTGTAACGTCTGGAGCATCTACACCCGATAAGGTGGTTGAAGATGCGATTGAGAAGATTTTTGAGTTGAAAGCCACTCCGGTAGCTGTTTGATTTTGGTTCGGTTAGTATCGATTGAGTAAGGGCATGGTAGTGCCATGCCCTTAAATCACTGATGTTTATTCAATCTCAATAGAGGTTGGTGGCGAATCGCTGGTTCCCGTTGTGGTCAATGGCGTGCGATACTCAGCATAGAGGCGATCGCGCCAGTCGAAGAAGGTTTGATACACGCTACTATCGGCTAAACCAGGAATCCCTTTCCCTTTCAGGGAGTCAGACAAATCCAGATAGGAACCTTCGGGAAATTTCAGCAGTAAACTAACCCCAGCCACGGCAAAATCTGCTAAGCAGGGACTGTCTGTGACCAGATACGGGCGATCGGACAAAATTAAGCTGAGGGCTTCTAAGTCTTGCTTCAGGCTATCTCTGGCGTCTTTGAGAGCGTCTGCACTGCAACCGAAACCAATCCCCAAAACCTCAAACACTTCTGCGGGAACACCGCCCAGAACGGTTTTGAAGAAATCTGGCGTATCTTTGGGTAAGACTGATGTGCGATAGCTGGGATTGTGACTTAATGCCCCATAGAAGACTTTACGACTTTTGACACCAATGGATTCATCTGCCCATTCTTCCATCAGCAAGCATTGGGCGCGTTGGTGGGGATCGGTGGGAATTAGGGGCTTGTCGGGATACTTGCGATCTAAGTACATCGCGATCGCAGTAGAATCAGCAATGACGGTATCCCCATCTTTGAGAACCGGGACTTGCCGTTGACCCGATAGGCGATACAAGTCTAGCTGTCCGATTCCGGGAGTGACTTCAATTTTGCGATAGGCTAGCCCTTTGTAATCTAGAATCAGCCGCACTTTTTCCGAAAACTGCGACATTTCAAATTGATACAGTTCCAACATGATTTATCTCCTTAGGGAATAGGTTTGATCGTTTGTCCTTTGTCCTTGGGAGTTGCTTAAATTGAACCAATAACCCAGGACAGTAATGTGCAGAATACTAAGCCATTTGAGGTGTCAGGTTAAGTTCCAGCGCTTCTTTTGGCTGAGGGTCAATCACCTGAGTGGATAGGTTGTGCTGTGCCAGTTGCGATCGCAACTCCTCCAGACTACCAACCTGATTCAACAGGGAATCTAGTACTCCCTCATATTCAACTCCACCTCCGGCGGCTGTGGGTAGAAACACTTGGGGTTGCACCCATTGTGCCAGTTGCAGTGCGGTACGATGACCTTGGATAATCGGTCCCAGCACAGGTAATTCCAACGTCACCACGGGACTAATCACCACATCGATGGGAGCATACTCTTTTAACTGATCGGGTGGATACCCATGAGGTTCATAATAGAGACTTGTGCCACTCTCTAACTGTTTGACCAGATAGGCGTTTTCCTGCAAAAAAGGACCAATCGGTGCCCCTGGTAAGGCGCGGATTTCAATTTGGTCAGCGAGGGTGAAGGTTTGACCAAAGGCTAACGGCGTCACCTGAGTATAGCCCAACTCTTTCACCACCGTGGCTGCATTCTCTGAACCCACGACGGGAATCGTCTTGTCCAGCTTTTCCAAGGTAGGTTTGTGGGCGTGATCATCGAGTCCCTGAGATAGCAGAATCAAGTCTATCTGATCAGGAAGCGCATCCAAGGCTGGAGGTTTGTCGCCTTTGAACAACCAGGGCATATTGCCAAAGATTAGGGAATCAACAAGCCAGGGATCAATCAGGATGTGTTTTTGCCCAAGTTCGAGTAGCCAGCTATTGGCGCCGAAGTAGGTTAGGTGCATGGCAGTCCGACTATAGTGTCATCTCTCCCAATTGTAAAGTTTCTTAAAGTTTCTGCCCGTTGTCTAGGAGGTGCAAGGGGGTGATGCTGACTTTTCACGGCATATAGTTTTGATTGTGTAGGGGCGGGTTTCACTACTATCTTGTCGATTGCACCCAGATGCAACTAAACCCGCCCCGACTTGATCCTTGGATTCAAAGGATCAGACATGGCGTATGACTGCGACTTGGTATCAGGTGCAAAAAAATGACGAATGACGTAGCTTGCTTCTCGATGAAAGCGAGTATGACGAATGACATAAGACAAATGACGAATGCTAGGGTAGAGACTGATACAGGGAAATCTACCAAAAGCGAGTCGGAACTGTTAAGCATTTAAACCCTACCGTAGGGTGGGCATTGCCCACCAACCCTAAGTCATTACCATTCATCGATACCTAATGTAAATGCATGACAGTTTCCCGAAATTTCTATCCGAGAATTAATTAGCTGATTTTCCATGTCAACCCTAATCGAAAAATTACTTGCAGCAGGCTGGTGTTACGAAAGCAATCGACCCAGCCATAATCATGAAAAGACCGAAATCTATAAAGATTGGGAAATTATTACCTATCCCGAATTGGCATTACATTATCTGCCAACTGGAGAATATTTTATTGGTTCGACTAATCCCACCTTAGGGTCAAAAGTCTCCCAAGCTAAAATCGGCGTCATTAAAGCGTTGATTGATTCATCGGACTAAAATCACGCATTTGTAGTAGTATGGCACACCTAATTTGATCAATCAATTAGGCTCATACCCAGCAACTGTAGGGGCGCAAAGCTTTGCGCCCGATTCAATGGTAAAATCTATTCCACTGACAAAGGACGAATTACACCTAATGAGCATTATAAGAGCCTTTAAAGATACGCTCTTGCTGTTCTGGCGTAATCCAAGTGGCTCTAGCAAATTGGGTTCTTGGTGGTATGAACTGACCTTGAACCGGGTTATATTCCATAACTTCTCCCGATTCAATTTCATACACCCAAGCATGGAGTTGTAATTTCCCAGCTTTGAGTCGAGATTGAATCACCGGATACGTGCGTAAATTTTCCAATTGGTTAAGAACATTCTCTTGAATAGAAACATTTAGCAGGTCTGCCCCTTCGTAGCTTTGATAATGTTCCTTAATAATCCGCCGCGTTGCTTCCGCGTGTTTGAGCCATTCGTAAACCATTGGCATATCCTCTTCCAATTTGCTGAGTTTCAGCAATCCTTTCATCGCGCCGCAGTGGGAATGACCACAAACAATCACATCTTCAATACCTAATGCATGAATAGCATACTCAACGGCTGCACCTTCTCCGCCATTCGTCGCTCCATAGGGAGGAATAATATTCCCCGCATTACGGATGATAAACATTTCACCCGGCTCAGTTTGGGTAATCAGATTGGGATCAATCCGAGAATCGGAGCAAGTAATAAACAGAACTCGCGGATGTTGTCCTTGAGAGAGTAACTCAAATAACTCCCGGTGCGCTGTAAAGTAATTGGTCTGGAACTCATGCAGACCCTGGATTAACTGTTTCATCGATCAACTTTTCCACAAGATAAGGGGACATCATAGTCTATGATCCCACACAAGCGTAAGCTGTCACGCATTTAATTTGATCGTTGAGGCTGACAGGGAGATGGGGGAGATAAGGAAGATGGGGGAGATGGGGGAGATAGGGAAGATGGGGGAGATTGTAGAGACTTTCCGGTGGAACGTCTGGGAGATGGGGAAGATGGGGGAGATGGGGAAGATGGGAAAATTGTGTAGGGGCGGGTTTTACTACTAACATTTCGTTGTCATCCTGATATAACTAAACCCGCCCTGACCTAACCGTTCAATTCTCGCAAATTGACGAATGACCAATGACCAATGACCAATGACAATATTTGCTATAGTTGCAGCAAATCTGGTGCATCGACTGAAATGACCATCAATCGCAACAACTGTCATGTCTGTACCGATTTATTTCTCGGCGCTAGCGAAAATTTTGATTAAGGCGAGGTATGTTAACCCTCAACAGATGGAGGAGGCGATCGCGCTCTTTTTGCAATGGAGCGAATCTGTCCAACAACAGTCTACCGTTAAAGGCTCACGACGCACAACTCAATCGCCCCACCAACGCGCCGTTATCCTGATTGAGATTCTCGAATCCCTCACCGAGTCTCAAATCCCCCCCCATTTACGGAATCAAGTTACCCACTTCTTTTTACCCTTGCCTCCCTTTGCTAAAAAATTGATTCAAGCGGGTTATGTGAATCTGGAGCAAATGCGAACCGCCTTGAGGGAAAGTCGAAAGTCAGGAAGACCTCTGACTGATGTTATTGAACAGACTGATATAAGCCGAGATCTTGATGATCTAGATACAGTCTCTGATGCACCCGAAGAAACTGAGACAGATTTATCTGAACCATTGAATGAAAGCGGTGGCGATC
>JGI11783J13700_1018902_pt1 | contig 10516 bp, 5 predicted proteins | sample ElkSlonscriptome_6_FD_13700 | JGI IMG/M metagenome (IMG submission 13700)
GCTATTATTACCGCCAGTGAGGGAGACAAACTGCCCGTGCGTTCCTTGCGCTTGAGTGGTTCCCAGGATATCGCGATCGCATTGCTGCAAGATAAAGGATTGGTGGGACAACCAACCTATCAACAACAGTTGTGCGATCGCTACGACAATAACCCCCTTGCTATCAAAATTGTTGCCACCTCGATTAAAGCCCTATTTGACGGCGAAATTGAAGCCTTTTTAGCCGAAGATACCGTTGTTTTCAATAGCGTTCGCCGCTTGCTAGAGCAACAGTTTGACCGCCTTCCTTCCCTAGAAAAAAGTATCATGTACTGGTTAGCGATTAATCGAGAAGGGACAACCATCGCCGAACTCCAAGATGACATCGTACCTGGAGTATCTCGGTCAAATTTAATGGAAGCCTTAGAAAGTCTGTGGGGGCGATCGCTAATTGAGAAAGCGACGCGCCTACCCCAAGAAAAGTTGTCGTTTCGTTACACCCAACAACCTGTCGTTATGGAGTACGTGACTGAGCGATTCATTGATAGCTGTTATGACGAAATTGCCACAGAACACCCTGACGTATTAATCAGTCACCCTCTGGTCAAAGTCACCGCAAAAGATTATGTCAGAGCCAGTCAAATCCGTCTGATTCTAGACCCCCTTGTCCAGAGGCTTAACCAAACCTTTAAATCACCCAAAACCTTAGAAGCTAAACTCGCTGGTATTTTAACCCAACTCCGAGAACATTTTTCGGCATTAGCCGGCTATTGTGGCGGAAATTTAATTAACCTCTTGCATCAACTCCACATTAATTTAACCAACTATAATTTTTCTAATCTAACGATTTGGCAAGCTGACCTACGTCGCCGGAATTTGTATAATGTTAACTTCCAAAATGCCGATTTAAGTAAATCGGTTTTCTCAGAAACCTTAAGTGGCGTATTGGTAGTAGCATTTAGTCCCGATGGAAAACAGGTGGCGACAGGCGATGTAGACGGGAACGTGCGTTTGTGGCAAGTGGCAGATGGCAAACAACTGTTGACATTAAAAGGGCATCAGGGTTGGGTTTGGGGAGTCAGCTTCAGTCCCGATGGTCAAATCCTGGCAAGTTGTAGTGATGACCAAACCGTGCGCTTATGGGATGTGCGTGAGGGTCAATGTCTCAAGGCGTTTCACGGTCATGCCAATGGAGTTTGGGCGGTTGCCTTCAGTCCCGATGGTCAAACCTTAGCCAGTAGTGGTCTTGACCCCACAGTACGCTTGTGGGATGTGGGTAAGGGTCAGTGTATCAAGGCGCTAGAGGGTCAAACGAGTCGGATCTGGTCAGTGGCGTGGAGTCGGGATGGTCAAATTCTTGCCAGTAGTGGTCTTGACCCAGCGATTCGCTTATGGGATGTGGGTAATGGTCAGTGTATTAAAGCCTTTCACGGTCACACTGATGAGGTACGAGCTGTAGTTTGGAGTCCCGATGGTCGTACTATTGCCAGTGGCAGTGATGACCAAACCGTGCGCTTATGGGATGTGGGTAATGGTCGCTGTCTCCATGTTTTCCAAGGTCACACCGAGTGGATTCGCTCAGTCGCCTGGAGTCCCGATGGTTGTCTCCTTGCTAGTAGTGGTTTTGAGCCAATTGTGCGCTTGTGGGATATTCGTAATCGTCGCTGTCTTAAAATTTTACAGGGTCACACCGAACGAATCTGGTCAGTTGCCTGGAGTCCCGATGGTCGCACGATTGCCAGCGCCAGTCATGACCAAAGCCTTCGCTTGTGGGATGTCCGTGATGGTCAATGCCTAAAAGCGTTGCATGGTTACACCAGTGGGATCTGGTCGGTTGCTGTCAGTCCTAATGGCGAGTTCTTGGCGAGTGGTAGTGACGACTTTGTGGCGCGGTTGTGGGATAGCCATAGCGGTGAATGCCTCAAGGTTTTGTCCGGTCACACTAATGGAATACGCGGCGTAACTTGGAGTCCGGATGGTTGTAAACTGGCTACAGGTAGTCTCGACGCCTGCGTTCGCCTGTGGGATGTGGAGAGTGGTCACTGTCTCCTGGCGTTACCCGGTCATACGGGTAGCATTTGGACATTAGTTTGGAGTCCCGATGGTCATACCCTTGCTAGTGGCAGTCATGACTTATCGGTGCGGTTATGGGATGCTCAAACCGGGGTTTGCCGTTCAGTGTTGCAGGGTCACACCAGTTGGGTTTGGACAGTGGCATGGAGTCCAGATAGTTGTACCCTGGCTACGGGTAGTTTTGATTTCTCGATTCGCCTGTGGGATGTGAATCGCGGTCAATGCGGGAAACTATTGCAGGGTCATACGGGTTGGATCTGTTCTGTGGCGTGGAGTCCGGATAGTTATACTCTTGCCAGTGGCAGTCATGACCAAACGATGCGCTTGTGGGATGTGAGTACAGGTGAATGTCTGAAAACCTGGCACAGCGATGCGGGTGGGGTATGGGTTGTCGCTTGGAGTCCAAATGGTCGGATTCTGGCAAGTGGTAATCATGACTTCTCGGTTCGCTTATGGGATACCCAAACCTGTGAAGCCATAAGAGTGTTGTCCGGTCACACCAGTTGGGTCTATTCTGTGACGTGGAGTCCAGATGGTCGTATTTTGATTAGTAGTAGTCAAGATGAAACGATTAAAATCTGGGATATCAATACGGGTGAGTGCCTCAAAACCCTACGAGCGAATCGGCTTTACGAGGGGATGAATATCACGGGGACTCGAGGGTTAACGGATGCACAAAAAGCCACCCTTAAGGCGTTAGGGGCTGTTGAACGGTAAATCCTATTTTAAGTAGGTGGACTTTCATTAAAGTTAACAGTTGAGATTAGGGAACAGGGAACGGGGAACAGGGAACTAAGTAGGTGGACACAATTAAAGTTAACAGTTGAGATTAGGGAACAGGGAACGGGGAACAGGGAACAGTAAGGCTTTGAGGGCTATTTACAAAACTTAATATAGTGTCGTTTTCTTTTGTCCGACTACTTATCAAGGGTTTTGACAAATGACAAATGACGAATGACGTAGCTTGCTTCTCGCGAAGCGAGTTCTCCACCGTTCACTTTAATTATGTCCACCTACTTATCTTTCCCTTACCGACTCACCAATTGCTGAATCACAGAGGTTTGCTGCTCAATTACCGTGGTTTGCTTCTGAGACAGAGCAATTAAAGACGTAATTGACTCTTGCTGCACCTCATTTATCGTCTGCATTTCTTTAATCTGCTCTTTCAGTTCCTGAATCGCTTCCTTGAGTTCCTGAACTTGAAAAAAAACTTCTTCTGTGGGTTCCATACCTTAACCAATTACCGCCTTACCTTTCTCAACATACTTAGAAAAAACGTCCCAACCGTTATAACCGCCATTCACCAATTTTCTGACTTTACGCCAATCTCCTACTTTGGCAGCAGTGGCGACCCCTCTATCTTTGAAGTAACAAGCTAGTATCTTAGCAGAAATTTCCGGGTCTAGAGCTAATTCAGGATTATTCTCCAAATCCACCCCCAATTTTTGCCCATACGTGCGATAATTGGCTCTCCCTGTAATCTGAATGTAGCCTCTACCGTGATACTTCGCCCCATCCCCTGGCTTCACATTCCCTAAATCCCGGCGTCCTTCATAATGTTTGGTAAAGTATTTCGGTCCACCAAACTCATTAATGGGCTTAAACCCATTGGTTTCCACTCGCACCGTTGCCAGTAAACCAATTAGCACCTGCTTATCCAAGATGTCATAGTCCTGAAGCGCCTCTAGCACCCCAGGTAAATATTTCTGGCTATCGGCGAGGGGACAATCCATTATTTTGGACGCTTGTTCGGGTGTAATCAGTTGCGGTACGGCGGGTTTAGCCGACTCACTATTTCCCTGACCATTCATCGATGCTTGTTTTTTGGGTTCTTCCGGTTCGTCTTCTTCAAACCAAGGCATTGCGGCGGCACCTAGGGTGGGCAAGTCTTCGAGAGTAACCGGGGTAGTCTGGACGTCTTCCCCGTTGTTTTCCGTCGGTTCCAGCGGCGCTGAACGCTCATGTTCCAAACGTTCTTTCTCTTCTCGCAAGCGGCGTTTCTCCGCTTCGAGTTGCCGCAATTGCTCCTGATACTCCATTTGCTGGTTGAGATTTTCCAGGGCTAGAGCCGAATTTTGAGCCACTGTTTCTTCTGTCTTTTCCTTGCTCTTCTTTTCTTTTTCTTCAAACTGAGCGACGAAACCCTGCACGTCTTTCTGAATCAGCTGCTCAACGTGATAGGCAAAGGTGGCATAGGCATCGTCATGGGATTCAAACTGACTGTAGGGTCCAGCCATTTGCAGGAACTGCCAGCCCTCAATTTTCATACTTTCGGCTGTATTGCGGAATTGCTTATATTTTTCCCCATGAGCGAAAAATTCTTCCACGGCGGCGGAAACAGCTACCGCTTGACTCAACCCAAATGCACTCCAGCCGACAATTTCCTGGATCTTAGGATTCGGGCTTTTGAATCCCACCATGGCGGGAACAATAACACCACCGATAATCGTTAGTAACCTCAAAGAGTGATGGCGATCGCGCTCCTTGGTTGCCCGTCCTTCCAGCCACAGCACTTGATCCAACCAGCGGGCTTTCATAAAGTCCTTTTTCAAGGGGGGCAAGTCCGTCTGCTCGATTAAGTTACTCAGGTGTTGCCTAAGATATTGACTGTAAGAGTTCTTTTTTGCCACGTTCTATGCCTTGATCTGCAAGAGTCTATATAACAATGGTGGGCTTAAGACATTATGAAATGACCCAATGAATAATTTAGTTTGAGCAACAAACGCTTCATGCAACACTCAAACCGGATCAGCGGTATACGTCTCAATCAACTTAATTTTTATTATGTCATAAAAAAAAATAAATTAGCATCAATCTCCGAATTACACTTATTTTAAAACCTCCGATTTCACCGAATCAATGTCAACCCTTCTTCCCACCTTATTTGGAGGCAATTTATTCGGGCAACGCATCCGCAGGTCTCGAAAGCATCTGCCCAATTAGGTGAGCCAGTGCTGCTGCATCTTTACTCACATTGATAGCGTGCAAAAGTCCCGATGCCACTAAATCTACGGCTCGTTCATCAGTTACCTCTCCCTGCAACGCGGCTGCCAATTTATCAGCCGTTCGTCCACTCCCGGCTAAGACAATCGCAGGTCGCTTGGCTTTCACACTTTGCGCCACATCCTGCCAGGTAATCTCACCACCATTCACCACAATCGTAACCGACGGCAACCCCTTAGCTAAATGACTACCAATCTCAGATAACCAGGGGGATTCATCTCCCCAATTACAGCCGGGAACTAAAACAAAGTGGGTGTGATTTGGCTCTAGCATCGCTGCATCAGCATTCATGCTTTTAACACCAGGAAGTATAACCGTGCCAATCGCGGCGACACCAATTAACGGGAATGTCCCACAAATCCCTGTCCGCGCTTGACCAATAAATTGCATAATCCCCGCATCCGTCCCCCCATCGACAACCACCACTCCCAGTTGTTCAGCTAGAGGCGCAATCACTTCGAGAAAAATGCGTCGCAAATCATTTTTGTCAGACTCACTAATCTTACTCGCTCCACCCACTAACGCCAGGGTAGGACGGGGTTGGTCAAGACCAAGCTGGTGCAACGCCGCCGCCAACGCCGTGGGACTGTGGACTTGAACAACATGGGCGGAGAGGTTATTGTTAAAGGTTAAAGTACAGGAGTTTTTCATTGAATTGACTCTAGAGAGAGAATATTTTAACCATCAGTTTAACCATGTCATCGAGGACAATGATCTTAAGAGTAAGCCACGTCAATCCTTAAGAGCAACAAGGATGGGTTACTCCAGTGCACGGGTTAACCTGAGCTTCACGCCTTTTTCCTCTCTCTAGTATTCCCAGTTGTTTGGTTATTTCACGAACAAGTCGCACTAATTTTTTCAATTCTCTTTCTGCCAAAACAGCAGGGGTGAACCTGATTCTTGCTCAAGATGGTCGGAAAATCAACCGGTAGAGACGTTGCATGCAACGTCTCTACATTTATTTAACTGGCTAATACCTCCGTCCTCGTGTTCCAGTACTCAAACTTGGTGGTATCAATATGCTCAACCACGCCTCCTAAGTGGCGTACCTGGTGAACCATGTCACCTGTACCTCCGGGCGCGTCACCGCCTTTACCGTTCCACAGCACAATCAGTCGCACGCGATCAATGCCATACATTAGGGTAGAATACAATGCCCAGCGATTATTGCGCTCGAAGGCATTATCCCCGATCGGCACGTCTCCCAATCGATCCGGTTGCAAATTAAATGACACATTGGGGTGATTCTGAATTGTATAGAAACGGGATACCCAGTTATCCCCAGCAAAACTAACGGATTCGAGAATAAACTGAGCTGGGGCAAAGGGCAGAAACACCTCCACCTTCATGTTCCGCTTTAAGCAGGCTTCGATAAACAAAATATCACCGCCACAGGCTGCACCGGGAGCAATTGCCAAGCAATTGGTACTGGGATTTAACTTATCCAGAGTCTCCTCAATTTTTTGCCGCGCCTCATTTTCCATGGCGGCGGGAAAACGTGGTTGTTCCCGTGTCGGACTATCAATCATGTGACCGGAAAAGAGGATCACTTGTGTGGGTTCTGGTTCGCTCTCATCCGCCGTTATTGCCGTTTGATTGTTCAGTCGGTCAAGTTCCCCTTGGATCACCACTTGTCCTGCTTGTACATACTCCGGGCGGAAAGAAAGCGCCGCCAAAAGTTCCAGTTGATCCAGGGTGGCTTCGAGGGCAAATTTATTGTTCCAGAGTAGCGTTAGTGCCTTTTTATACGCTCGCGTGACTTGTTTAGGAACGTCGGCTGCCAATACCGCTAAATCTCCTAAGGAAACATACGCCCAGGCATCATTTTCATTGGTCTTAACTGCACTTTCTAGGCAGAATTGGACTGCCCCTTTGAGATTGGGCAACTGTCGCCGCAGGGCTTCTCCTTCGGCATCACTGTCGATATCACAATGCTGAACTAAATGATCGAGAAGGACTAATAAGGTTAGGGCATTAATCCCAGCATAATAGTGATTGTGATTCAGGCGATAGGCTTTGAGATAGGTATCAACGGCTTTTTTGAGTAAGTGAGCGGCATCGTAGGCAGCGTTCAACCGCTCCGGCTGATCTGAGATGTCTTTCCATTCATTGCGCCACATTTCTTTGTAAATGCGAGCTAAGTAACAGAGCGCATCAATATTTTTGGGTTCATCTTGGAGCAATGACTCTAATTTGACAATCCCTTCATCAAATTGCTTTAAGCGGCTGAGGTGAAAGGCTTCTTCTTGGCGAAACTCAGAATTTTTGGAGTTGATTTTCAAGCCTTGGCGATATTCTTTGAGCGCTAGGGCATGATTTCCTAGATTTTTTAGGGCTTTCCCTGCTTCCGCCAGGGCTTCTTCTTTAATTAGGGGATTACTCACCTCTTCGGTTAATAACAAGACATCCCCAATCCGCTTTTGTCGCTGGGCAAGCACCACCCGCTCTTGCCATTCTTTGTATTCCTGCCAGTATCCGGTTGCCAGGGGGGTTTGCAAGGACTTGCGATCGGGTTCATCCAGTCCGGTTAAAATACTGAAAATTGGGCTATGAATGCGGTTTTTGTCCGAATCCCAGGTGGCACGCGCCATTTTCACGATCGCCTGCTTGTCTTTGTGTAAATAGTCTGGGTCGGGACAACCGCTATCATCACAGTGATAGGGGAGTGTTCGCACATTGAAAATGTCGTAAGGCATGTAAGAGCGACCACATTGGATGTGAATCAAGCCGCGCTTACGCAGGGCGTGGCGAATGCCTAACTCGTAAAACACGTTGGCATTATCTATACTTAAATCTGCCAGAACTAGGTCAGCGAGCAATAGCTCCTGAAACATATCCGTCAAAATATCGCCGCTAACCATTTCTTCATCGGCGCGAAATGACTCAAATCCTGCCGTTTCTAAGGCTGGCTTAATTAAGTTGCGATAAATGCTGTTAAAGTCAATCCAAAGCCCATCGGGTCCTTTTTTTCGTCCAAAGGGCATGACGACAAAGGCATGAGGCAATCCCTTTTTTGGCGGTTCCTGAGGAGGTTCTTCAACTTTTTTGACCACCTCCAATGTAACCGTTTCTTTGGGGGTTTGGGCGGTAACGGCTAGGGTTTCAACGTTGTTCGATGCTTCGGGAAGTTCGACAAGGGGTTCTTTGAGCGCTTCTGTGAGTAAATCATCACTCGGCTCCAGCAAGGGTGTGGCAATTTGACGCCGTTCGTAAATTGGTTGACTATAGTAATTCCAGAGTGTATTTTCTGTCGCCAGCACGAGCTGAAAAAATTCCTCACCCGTCTGCTCTTTGGCGGTTAAACTTTGCCAGCGATCGCGAATCAGGTTGAGAGCTAAAATGAGCTGGTTATTCGCATTCACGCGATCATCGATTCGTCCTAGTTCTAGCCACAGGCTGAATGCTGTTGCCAAGAAGAGGGTAAACGCCACCCAAACACCGACACTCACGCCTAAAACGGGTAACAATGCACTCAATCCAGCCAAGCTAAACATGGCAACTTGTAAGCGAGTGCGAGTGGTATTGAGTTGGGCGAGTTCTTGGGTATACCGTTGCAGTTGCGCCTCTAAGCGATAGTGCAAATAATCTGGGGGTAGTAAATCACTAAAACCCGGATCATGACTTGGATATTCGCCCATCGCATCCGGGGGAAGATTACCCGTGTAGGGTTGCAGGACTAAATCACTGCCAATACTATCAAAGACCTGGCGTTGAATCGCTGTAACTCGTTCATTCAACCATTGATGACGATTCTCTTGTCCGGGTAGCAATGTCCGATACAGATAGATCGTTTTGCGAATTTCTTCAGCACCAGCATTGAGGATTTGCCAATACTGTCCTTGTTGCAGGTTGCGACTAATCGCTAAAATGATCACATTGATAATCGGAACTAACACTAAACCAATGATTAAGATTCGTCCCGGTGGGGCGGCGATGAGTTGCCTATCTGTACTGGCGATAACCACTGCTAGGAATGTGGCGATCGCACTGAGCAAAATTGATCCACCCCGAAGACTCAAATATTGTCTGTAAGTGATTGCCGCTTGGGTTTTAAGCTGGGCATATCGCTGCCATGCTGTTTCTAAAACTAAGGAGCGATCGCCATTGAGATCGTGTTCTATCATTACTTACTCGGCTTGATCCTACTGCTATCCTGTGACTGTTCGGAAAAAGAGAGACTAGCTCCACTACGCTAACATCTAGTTTCTAGGAATTACATCTTGACAGAATAAATAGAATATGATGATGACTTTTGATGGTTGAGCAGGGCGGTTTAGCCCCTTTATTCCTTGGCTGCTATTCCCGACACCCGACACCCAACAATTTCTTCTTGTCACAGATAGGGTCAAAGATAGCAGTTTTATCTGGGGGACCAGCCCCCCAGACCCCCCGATGGATACTGCTGGTCATTAACTGAGGGGTCTGACCCCTCCCCAAACCCCTCCCCGAACCTCTCCCTAGCCCTCTCCTACAAGGAGAGGGAATATCTCATGGCTGTGGTCTTCATCTGTCAATAAGGCTTCATCTTGAGAAATACCAATGTCGCTCAAAGCCTGATTTGAAAAGGTTTTAGACGGCTTGTCACCCCAACACCCAACACCCGACACCTGACACCCGACACCCAACACCCGATACCCCACACCCAACACCCAACACCCAACACCCGATACCCCACACCCGACACACCCCACACCCGATACCCCACACACCCCACACCCTACACCCATTAAAACCCGCCCCTACAACAATTGCCTGTGTCGCACTAAATGTGCCGCTAATTGAATCGCCGCTTTCATACTGGTAGGATTAGCAATTCCCTGACCGGCAATATCATAAGCTGTACCGTGATCCGGAGACGTTCGCACAAACGGTAGACCAATCGTGGTGTTAATCGCTCGGTCAAATGCCATGAGTTTAACCGGAATTAAGCCTTGGTCATGATAAAGTGCCAAATACGCATCGGGGAGATTGGGGATGGCTGGATTATCGTACCAGGCTTGACCCGCTTTCACCCAAAGGGTATCGGGTGGTACCGGTCCATCCAATTTTATCTGGGGACGTTGCTTTCGTTCCTGTTCTAGCCAGGGAATCAACCAGTCTTTTTCCTCCCGCCCTAATTGTCCCTGTTCACCACTGTGGGGATTTAACCCAGAAATGGCAATGCGAGGGGTTTCTACGCCAAACTCCAGCCGTAAGCATTCCACCAGTAAATCCAGTTTTGCCTTCATCAAGTCTGGGGTTAAGGTATGGGGGACTTGATCCAAGGGAATATGGGTGGTGGCTAACAGGGTTCGCAATAGCCACCCGGTATGAGGCGATCGCGCGACGAATAGCATCCCGAATCGCTCGACACCAGCCGCCTGTGCTAACACTTCAGTTTGACCGGGATAGTCATGTCCGGCGGCTTTCCAGAATGACTTGGCAATGGGTGCAGTGACAATTCCCTCAAACTCACCCGCCA
>JGI11783J13700_1007273_pt1 | contig 10463 bp, 4 predicted proteins | sample ElkSlonscriptome_6_FD_13700 | JGI IMG/M metagenome (IMG submission 13700)
CCAGCAGATTAAATAGGATACAGCCGCCGAATGCGACTAAATAACTAAAGACAATTAATCGATCGCGACTTGAGAGCGATCGCGCTTGATTTATCCAGAGAACACCTTGCCCTAAAATCCAACCCACTAAGCTACAAAATAGAATTGTCGCCGGAATACCCACTTCAGCCGTCAACATCAGCATCAGATTATGGGGATGACCGAGCCACAGATCCATCTGCTGTTCGTAAAGCAACGTAAAGTTCCGCAATCCCCAACCTGTCCAAGGACGCTGCTGAGTCAGCGACAAAGCAAAGCGCCATTGGGTTATCCGCATCAACGCCACAGGGCGATCGGGATGAAGCTGATCGGTAAGTCGCGCCCAAAAGTAAGCTGGAACAATCATTCGCAACCCTTCTCGTAACGGTGAGGGACTAAACGCCGCCGATGGTACAGCGACAGCCGCAGCGACTATTATCCCCACTAACCAGCGCCAACCTTGATAAAGTGCAAAAGCCAAACCCACTACAATCACCCCACCCCAAGCATTTCGGGAATGAGTGAGGATGATCGCGATCGCATTAGCAATTTCCACTCCAGTTAAAAACAAGAGTACTCCCCCTGCTCCCCCCAGAAGGGCGGGTTTAGTTAAGTTATCGGTTTGGCACCATAAGTTATCCGTCAAACCCGCCCCTACACCCCCTACACCCCCTGCTCCCCCTGCTTCCCCGGCTCCCCCAGCTCCCCCGGCTCCCCCAGCTCCCCCGGCTCTCTGCTCTCGCCAAGCTTGAAACCTCTCAATCCATAGTCCTAACCCTAAAGTAAAGACAATTTGCAGATAAGCCGCCAGAATATTAGCGTACATGAACACTGAAGCCATACGCCCTGGCGGATTTCCCTTTGCTTCTAATACCCAACCCAATAAGGCTGGAAACTGGGGTGGGTGTGCCCAACCGAGAAATAACTGCCCAAAGCCGAGAATCACAACCAGTACAGAAGGAATCACCAGAATCCAGGCGAGACGCCGTAGCTGGGCTGGTGTTTGAATTAAGGAACTGAATGCGGCAAAAAAAGCCAAGAATGGCAAGAAATTGGCTAAACCGAGGAATGCTTCGGTGGGATTATAGGCTTGACTTGCGTTGATAATTAGCCAAAGGCTCAAGATTCCCAGTCCCCAGTTTAGAGGACGCCGAATAATCCGGCGATAGTCTTGCCACCAGGTTCCGAGTAAGGCAAAACCCACACCCACAGCCCCCAAAGCAGGAAACCAGGGAAAGATAAAAAATCCGACTTGGGCGCAATTCCAAGCGCCTTGTAAGCGGGGTTGAGGGTGGTGACTGAACAGATATTTATCGATTTTTTTAAACACAAGTCAGAGGGCAGACAGCAAAAGGTTTAAACAGATAGGGAATTGGCTAACCTATTTCTCAAAAAGTTTACAATGTCGGGTGAAAAGAGCGAAGCCTAACTGCACTTGCAGTCTACTGACTTTGGCACTCAAGCGCCTGCTTCACCTGTTGATACTCCGTAATTGCCTGTAAGACTAATTGTTCCGCTTCGCCTATTGTACCCGCCCGTCCCAGGGCTTCTAATTGTTGACAAAGCTGGGCAAGTTTGAGCACTCCTAATGCCTGACTGCTGGATTTGAGACTGTGTGCTTTATGATACAGCAACTCAGTATCTTTTTGCTTAACGGCATCATGTATGGATTCTAACAATTCCGGCGCTTCTTGTAAGTAACAATTAATAACTTCGCTGAGTTCATCTCCTGCCATTTCTTGCAAAGTTTGCATCACTCCTGGATCAAGAACGGGCTGTTTCGTCGGCTGTTTCATTGTCGGCGGTTGACATTGACTCAAGACCTGTTTTAAAACATCAACATGAATAGGCTTACTCATATAGTCATCCATTCCCGCCGCCAAACATTCTTCGCGATCGCCTTGCATGGCATTGGCTGTCATAGCGATAATCTGAGGACGCGCAGATCCTGAAAATTCCTGGCAAATCTGTTGTGTTGCGGTTAATCCATCCATTTCTGGCATCTGGACATCCATGAGTACCACATCGTAGGATTGACGGTGTAACGCTTGTAAGACTTCTAACCCATTAGCAACACTATCGGGTCGATATCCCAACCGCTTCAGCATATTAATTGCCACTTTTTGGTTCACCACATTGTCTTCCGCCAAGAGAATTTTCAAGGGGAATCTGTGGGCAAAGGTGGGGTCATATTTGGATGAATGGGAACGAGTCTTTCTTGGTAAACTTACCTCCTGAGTCAGGATATTGACTAAGATATTGTATAACTGAGACTGTTTAATCGGTTTATGTAAATATCCCGCGATCGCAAGGCTGGGGTTGGGTAATCCTGTGTCAGGCTGTGTCTCGACTTGCCCGATTAATCCCAGCATGATTATCGGTAGGTTTTGGTAATGGGGATGCTGACGAATTTGGGTAATTAAACTCCAATTCTCCATCTGGAGAATCTGGGATGCCAAAATCGCTATATCAAAGCGTTTTTCCTGTTCTAACCATCCTAAAGCTTCTGTTGTTGATGCGGTAACTTCTACTTGTATGCCAAAGGATTGCGCTTGTTCGGTTAACATTTGCCGAGTCGCCGGATTATCTTCGACAATCAACAGGCGTTTATCACTCAATACTTGCTCTCGATTATCGGGTTCTGAATCTGAGGGAACTGGAGTCGCGATCGCGGTAAAATAAAAGGTAGAACCCACACCCTCTTGACTTTCCACCCACATTTTTCCTCCCATCAGTTCACTCAGCCGCTGGCTAATCGCTAATCCTAATCCTGTACCGCCATATTGACGAGTGGTTGACGCATCGACTTGGCTGAAGGGTTTAAATAGCCGCTCGATATGCTTTTTGGATATGCCAATTCCTGTGTCACGCACCGCACATTGTAAACCGATTTGATCATCCGGCATTTCGGCTGTAGAGGTTACTGAAATCACCACCTCTCCGGTTTCGGTAAATTTAACCGCATTACTGACTAAATTCACTAAAATTTGGCGCAATCGCGTCACATCTCCTCTAATCATCTCAGGGGTTTGATCGTCCATTAAATAGGCTAACTCAATCCCTTTATCTCTTGCCTTAGACGATAGCAGATCTAAGGATTCCTCAATACAATAACGTAAATTAAACGGATGTTCCTCTAAGTTCAGATTACCGGATTCAATCTTAGAAAAATCCAGAATATCGTTAATAATCGTCAGCAGGGCATCACTACTATTGCGGATAAGATCGACAAATTCACCCTGCTGGGCTGTTAATTTCGTATCCAGTAGCAGGCTAGTCATGCCAATTACCGCATTCATTGGTGTACGGATTTCATGACTCATCATGGCTAGAAAGTCACTCTTGGTGCGGTTGGCTGTTTCTGCTTCTTCTTTAGCCACTTTAAGTTGTTCTTGGGCGATTTTTTTCTCCGTAATATCAGTAATAGTGCCAACAAGACGGTAGGGATTGCCGTCGCGATCGCGAATACAGCGCCCCTTCGCTGCAATCCACAGATAATGCCCATCTCGATGTTTGATGCGATGGATATTTTCATAAATCTGGGTTTTCCCAGCTAAATGATGATTAATATCCTCTATTACCTGATGTAAATCATCCGGATAAACATGATCAGACCAGCTTGATAGACGGTTTGGCAAGGGATTCTCCTCATAGCCAAGAATCCGCATCCAGACGGGAGAATAATACACCTCATTCGTCAATATATCCCAGTCCCAAATCCCGTCATTTGTACCAGAAACTGCCAGTTCATAGCGTTCTTCTCGTTCCCGTAATAGGGCTTCTATTCGTTGGCGTTCTTTAATTTCGATGGCAAGTTCATCATTAATTATTGATAGTTTTTGAGTCCGTTCTTGTACCCGTTGTTCTAAGGTTTCTTTTGCCTGTTTAATTTCCTGGAATTTTTGAGTCAGGACAGATCCCATCAACTGAAAGTTACTCACCAAGGAATAAATTTCTCGGACTCGGCTTTGAGACCAATTAACAGGGACAGTGTTATCCAGAAGTTTTTGGGGCAAGTTAGTTGTTACCTGCGCCAATTTGAATAAAGGTTTTACTAATCGATGACTTAACAGGACAGCAACCAGCAAAGCTAAGACCATAATCAGCAGTGTTGTTGCCAGGTTTTGCAGGTAGAGTACTTCTAAGTTATCAATGTAAGGCGCAGTCGGAATTTTAAGAATTAACGTCCAAGGAAAATAGGGATCGAGTGAGATTTCTTGGATATAAAAAGAATTTCGCCAACGCACCATGATTGGTGTGCCAGGATCTTGGGGTAACCACTGAAAAATATCAGCATCAATGGCACGAATTTCACCGCCTTTACGCGGATCAAAGGGTTCCATTATACTCACATTCGACTGGGTACTGGCAATCAAGTTATTTTGATGATCAACCAATGTTATTTGTAATCCTCGTTCTTTGATATTCAGTTTTAGAAATTCCTGAATGTGACTTAAATCCAAGGAGGCATAAGCAATACCACGAAAACGATCATTGACTATGACTGGCACACTTAAGCCGACATGAGGTAATGGAGACGCATCATCAATATGTACATCAGAGAGAATCGGCTTTAAACTAGCGGCAGTTTGCTCCAGTAACGAATGTTTAGCAATATTCAAGCCGATGATTGATTCCCCATCTGGATTGAATGGGGGTTGAGCGGCAATTATTGTGCCATTGGTATTGGTGACATAAGTCTTAATAAAATCCGAAAAACTGCGTTTAATTAATTCAGTACTTTGCTGTAAAAATTCCGAAGGTTGCTCTGGGGATTGAGCGGCAATCTGAGCCAATTCTTTAACCGCATGTAAATGTTGCTGATACCAAAAATTTAGGTTAGCTACGAGGGATGCAGATGTGGCATTGAGTTCAGTACGAATGTCTGATTCAATAGTGTTGAGAATTTGCCGCCCGTTAAAAACTGTTAAAATTAATACCGGGAATAAAACAAAAGCCACAAAGAGATTGAAAACTGTCTGCTGTAGCGAAAGTCGGTTTGATTTGTGTCGAATATTTAGCCAATTTTGTAATGGCGAGTTCGTGATAATTAGCGTAGCAACCAAGGCATTAAAGATACCATTAACTGATTGTTTCAAGACAATCAACCAGGTTTGAGTTGCCCCAACATTTAAAACGCCTCCATAAAATAACCCAACCAGAGGCATACCAATCAACACCCAATAGATACCAGCGAGGAGCAGCATGTTTTCCGTCTTACGGTGCAACAGCAAGCTAATAAACAGGGCTTCCCCTGTCAATATAATAATGGCGTAGGGATGTCCCCAAAGACTGTAGGTATAACTGCTGGCAATGAAGGCGGCTAAAGTCCCCCAGAATATGCCATAAAAATACACCACCATTAAGACGGCAATACTGCCAAATAAAAAGTCCACCCCAAAAAATAGGGAGAGACTGAAATAGTTGCCTAAATACCCAATTCCAATCAGGGCGATGAGTAAGAGATTAACGCGCTTAAACAGGGAGGAAAATCCTTTGATAAAATGAAAAGGGAATTTCATAGATGAGAGAGCGTTGTCTGGTTTATCTGGATCTAGACGTGGCAGAATGACCAGAGACTGATCATTCCCTGAGTTGGATTGAATCCACCTTAGATCTAGCTTAGACTCAGATATTGCATCTGTCGCTTTTTTCAGAAACTATCGGGATTGTCGAGATTTTCGGGATTATTGAGATTATTGGGATGATCGCGGTTGTAGGGGCGAGTCGCTGCATATCGTAGGTGGTATGAGAATTAACCTATATCGACTCGCCCTTTTCTCAAGGTACGCGGCGGAGGGCGACCCGATAACATTAAGGGTTGGGTGGTGTGAATTGAAGGCGGCGGGTCGCCCCTACAATTGTTTTGATGGACACGGTTTCGGATAATTCCCGATGCTGTATAAAATCCATTGTCGGGATGATCGGGATTATTGAGATTATCGGGATTATTGGGATGATCACGGTTGTAGGGGCGAGTCGCTGCATATCGTAGGTGGTATGAGAATTAACCTATATCGACTCGCCCTTTTCTCAAGGTACGCGGCGGAGGGCGACCCGATAACATTAAGGGTTGGGTGGTGTGAATTGAAGGCGGCGGGTCGCCCCTACAATTGTTTTGATGGACACGGTTTCGGATAATTCCCGATGCTGTATAAAATCCATTGTCGGGATGATCGGGATTATTGGCATGATCGGGATTATTGGCATGATCACGGTTGTAGGGGCGAGTCGCTGCATATCTTAGGTGGTATGAGAATTAACTTGTCTCGACTCGCCCTTTTCTAAAGGTACGCGGTGTCAGATAATTACCCATACTCGGCGGAGGGCGACCCGATACCATTAAGGGTTGGGAGATGTTAATTGAATGCGGCGGGTCGCCCCTACAATTGTTTTTATGGAAGTCTTGGAATGCCACATTTTGGCAAAATCTAAGGCACAACCGCAATACATTCAATCTCGACTAAAACATCTTTTGGCAGTCGGGAAACTTCCACACAAGCACGGGCGGGGGCGGAGGCTTCATCAAAATAGCGGGCATAAACCTGATTCATCGCGGCAAAATTATTCATATCCGAAAGAAATACTGTAGTTTTGACAATATCTGGCATCTGAACCCCAGCCTCTTCTAGAATCGCGGCTAAATTTGCCATCGCCTGTTCCGTCTGCTTGGTAATATCGTTTTCGCCAACAATTGCACCTGTTTTGGGGTCAAGGGGAATTTGACCGGCGACAAAAATCAGTTCCCCTCTGGCTGCGATCGCTTGGTTGTAAGGACCGACAGGTGCAGGGGCGTTGGTTGTGCGGATAATTTTTCGGCTCATTGGTCAAGAGTCATTGGTCAAAGAATTATTGTATTGGGTCAGGGCGGGTTTAGTGCAATCATGGTCACAAACCAAAGATAGTGGTCAAACCCGCCCCTACAATCTTTAACGCTTAATACAGTAGTCTTAGCATAATGTAACTGGCAAATCGCTCTGATCCTGGTGCCGCATTTAAGATGAATCAATCGACTCAATCTACCTCTACTCTGCCCAAACCGAATCTCGTTCAAGGAAAAGAACGACGTCGGCGCATCAATTTCTGGACGCTGGTGGTTTTAGCGATCGCGCTTTTAGTTGCTATCCCTGTCTTATTCGTATTAAGCAATATTTTTACCGATGCGGGTGAGATTTGGCAGCATTTGGCGCAAACGGTGTTATGGCGCTACCTGGCTAACTCGTTCTGGCTGATGATTGGCGTCGGCTGTGGTGTCGGTGTAATCGGTGTGGGAACCTCGTGGTTAGTGACGATGTGCCGTTTTCCTGGATCTCGCCTGTTTGAATGGGCGCTATTATTACCCCTCGCCGCACCTGCTTATGTCTTGGCTTATACCTACACCGACGTTTTGGACTACTCAGGACCGGTGCAAACCGCCTTACGGGATGGGTTTGGCTGGAGTTATGGCGATTACTGGTTTCCGAATATTCGTTCCCTGGGTGGGGCAATTCTCATGTTAACGCTGGTGTTGTATCCTTATGTTTATTTATTGGCACGGGTAGCGTTTTTAGAGCAATCGGTTTGTACGTTAGAAGCTAGCCGTAGTTTAGGGTGTGGTCCATGGCGCAGTTTTTTTACCGTAGCATTACCCTTAGCCCGCCCCGCGATCGCAGCGGGTGTAGCATTAGCCTTAATGGAAACCCTAAATGATTTTGGCACGGTGAAGTATTTTGGTGTGCAGACGTTCACCACAGGTATTTATCGGACGTGGTTTGGTTTAGGGGAACGAGTCGCCGCCGCCCAATTAGCGGCATTTCTGCTGTTATTTATTTTGGCGTTAATTTGGTTAGAGCGATGGTCACGGCGTCAGGCACGATATTATCAAAACACAAACAGTTATCGCCAACTGCCCAGTTATCAGTTAGAGGGTATGCGTGGAATCGGTGCGTCGTTGGCGTGTTTTGTGCCATTGAGTCTAGGATTTTTACTTCCGGCTGCACTCCTGCTACAGATGACGCTTAAAAATACCACCACAACCCTAGAGGGAGAGTTTTGGGTTTATGCCCGTCATAGTTTCATTCTGGCAGTAGTTACAGCAGTTTTGGGGGTTGCGATCGCCGTCATCATGGCGTATGGATTACGGTTGCGATCAACCCTGGTGATGCGTTTAGCCACGCGGATTGCGGCGATGGGGTATGCTGTACCGGGTTCAGTGATTGCTGTGGGGATTTTGATTCCCATTGGCAGACTGGATAATGCCATTGATGCGGGGATGCAGGCAATATTTGGCATATCCACAGGCTTACTATTCAGTGGCACGATTACCGCCTTAGTTTATGCCTATTTGGTGCGCTTCCTTGCCGTATCGTTTAATAGTGTGGAAGCCAGTTTAGGTAAAATTAAGCCGAGTTTAGACGATGCTGCCCGTTCCTTGGGGTACAGTCCCACGAGTACCTTAGTCAAAGTCCATGCACCGATGATGTGGGGTGGATTACTCACAGCGGGGATGTTGCTGTTTGTGGACGTAATGAAGGAATTGTCGGCAACTTTAATTATTCGACCCTTTAATTTTGACACCCTTGCCGTGCGCGTTTACAATCTAGCATCGGATGAGCGGTTAGTGGAGGCGGCTGCACCTGCATTAGCGATCGTTGTGGTTGGGATAATTCCAGTCATTTTATTAAGTTGGCGAATTGCGCGATCGAGATAAAGGTTTGTCATTCGTCATTTGTCATTCGTCATTTGTCATTCGTCATTCGTCATTTGTCATTCGTCATTCGTCATTCGTCATTCGTCATTCGTCATTTGTCATTCGTCATTTGTCATTTGTCATTCGTCATTTGTGATAATTGAATGGTGAGGTTGGGGCGGGTTTAGTTATATCAGGGTGAAAACGACACGTTAGTGGTAAAACCCGCCCCTACAAAAGATGTTTTATCGGAACGTCTCTGCTCCCCCAGCTTCCCCAGCTCCCCCAGCTTCCCCATCTTTCCCATCTTCCCCTACCTAGGAAATGGGGTTTGGAGACCAAACCCCTACAACTGCCTCCCATCTCCCTCATCTCCCTCATCTCCCTCATCTCCCTCATCTCCCTCATCTCCCTCATCTCCCTCATCTCCCTCATCTCCCAATCTTCCCTGGTGCGTAATGTCGGTTATTATGATAAATTTTTTAACATACGTTTTAAGATTTGCTGCATCAACTTAATGAAAGCCAGCGATGATCGAACCAGCTAACGAGCAAACCTTGGCCGAACTTGCGCCAAGTCGTTATGAATGCCGCTCTTGCGGCTACGTTTACGAGCCAAATAAGGGAGATAGTAACCGTAATATCGCCGCCGGGACGCCCTTTGAAGAGCTACCCAGCGACTGGCGTTGTCCAGTATGCAGTGCGAAAAAGCCCCAATTTCAGGATATTGGTGCCAGTGGTGCCCCCTCTGGGTTTCAAGAGAACCTCAGCTATGGCTTTGGGGTGAACCGTTTGACCCCAGGTCAAAAAAATGTCTTGATTTTTGGAGCCTTACTGCTAGGCGTTATCTTCTTTATAAGTTTATACGGACTGCGCTAAACCGAGGAGGCAATTCCTTAATACACCAATGTCTCAGTTACGCCAAACGACAGCATGTTGCCAATGAGCGATTTCATGAAAACCTTGAAACGAATCTTAATAGTCTTCGCGATCGCCTGCTTGTGTGTTAGTTGTAAGTATGCCGAACCCTTGAGCTATAACCCTTGGGAATTGGTTACCTTACCCACCCAAGAAACGCTACGGGATATTGGGTTTACCGATAACCCAAGTCATGGATGGCTTGTTGGCAGCAATTCCACCCTCCTGGAAACCACCGATGGTGGCGAAACCTGGCAGGAGAAAGTCCTTGATGTTGGGGATGAGAATAAATATCGTTTCACATCCGTGAGTTTTGCAGATGACGAAGGCTGGATTGTGGGCGAGCCTTCAATTATGCTGCATACCACTGATGGGGGTGTTTCCTGGGTACGTATCCCCTTAAGTGAGAAGTTACCCGGAGATCCCAACACGATTTTGGCACTGGGTCCCCAATCAGCGGAGATGACAACCACAATTGGCGCAATTTACCATACCCAGGATGGAGGTAAAACCTGGAAAGCCCAGGTCGAAGAAGCCGTGGGTGTCCTTCGCAATATTTCCCGTTCCAACGATGGCAAATATGTCGCGGTTTCAGCTAGGGGGAACTTTTATTCAACCTGGGAACCCGGTCAAAGTGCCTGGGAACAGCATGAACGTAGTAGTTCTAAGCGTCTGCAAAATATGGGATTCACTGAAGACGGACGTCTCTGGGGATTAGCACGAGGAGGAATGCTGCAATTTAGTGGTAGCGAAGATTTAGAGGCTTGGGAAGAGCCAATTTATCCCGAATTTTCCACCAGTTGGGGATTACTGGATTTAGCCTACCGAACTCCCGATGAAGTGTGGCTTGCCGGAGGGAG
>JGI11783J13700_1001663_pt1 | contig 10454 bp, 8 predicted proteins | sample ElkSlonscriptome_6_FD_13700 | JGI IMG/M metagenome (IMG submission 13700)
CGCATCGTCACCGCTACGGTTTGCGGGGGAGAGACGAGGCGAATCTCCAAGGGTTCTTCCGTCGCCACCTGATCCTGGCGCGATCGCACGTTACTATTGTCTACAACCCAAACCCTCGTTTTCGTTTTACTCCCCACTCTGTATCCTCTGTGCCTGTGTAGTTCACCTCTCTCTTACCCAATTTCCAACCGCACCAGGGCATTATAATCAGGAATCGCCACTTCAGGCGATCGCTTATTCTTATCTAAGAGTACATTCCCTTCGGGCCAATGCACTTGCAGGTTTCCGGGCTTTACCGGGGCAGTACACACTCGCCCCTTCAACTCGCCAACCTCATTTTTGAGAATCACAGCATCCCCATCCTTTAACCCCAACGCCGAAGCATCCACCGCACTGATTAACACCGCCTCCCGTACTGCACCCGTAATCGCATCTTTCTTTTCCTGCACCATACTATTAAACTGCTTCCCGCGTCGGGTGGCGACTAAGAAACATCCCTCTGGTAAATCCCGTTGCGGCGGCGATAACGGCGTAAACCGCGCCTTCCCATCGGGTGTGGGAAAAGTCCAACCAAAACAAAGATGAGAACCCCCATATTGAAACTGATCTCCCGCTTCTTTGAGATGTTGAATCCCCGCATATTGGGGAATGATTTGGGCAATTTCTTGGCGAATCGCGGCGGTTCCTTCAAACTTTAACGGCGCGTTTCCGTCATTTCCTGCGGCTAAATCGGGACGAACTCTCCGTGCCAATTCCATGAATACTTCCCATTCTGGACGCGCTTCGCCAATGCGATTTCCCTGAACTTCGGGACTGAAAATAACCCGTCGTTCTGTCGTGGTTTCGGTTACGCCTCCTGGCACTTCATACCGAGTGGTGGCGGGGAGTAGAATTACCGTATCCGCCGGATCAACTAACATTTGGCTAGAACAAATAATATCCTGATGCACCCGCAGGGGAACGCGCTTTAATGCCGTTTCCACATAATCGGGTTCGGGTAGCACTTCTAGGAAATTTCCCCCCACGGAAAAAAGGACATCCAACTCTCCCGCATAAGCCGCCTGAATCATTTCTGATGCGGTTAATCCTGGGGAGGTTGGTACATCAAATCCCCATTTTTTACTCAACTGTGCTGCATTTTCTCTTGTAATCGGCTTCCCTCCAGGGAGTACCGTGGCGTAGCATCCCATCTCCGCCCCCCCTTGTACTCCAGAATGTCCGCGAATCGGCATCAAGCCACAGCCTTCTCTGCCGACAAAGCCTTTCGTTAGTGCTAGATTAATTAGCGATCGCACGTTATCTTCGCCACATTCATGCTGGGTAATCCCCATACTCCAGACAAAGACAGCCTTGTTCGCCTCGGCTATCATCTGGGCAAATTCATACATCTGATCACGAGATGCGCCAGATAGCCGTTCGAGTTCCTCCCAGGATTGGCAGTCTAGGCTGGCTTTTAAGTCCTCAAAGTTGCGCGTATAGGTGTTGATAAACGAGTGATCAACCCAATTATTGGCGATTAAATGTTTCAGTGTACCATTAATAAACGCCATATCCCCACCCATATTCACCAGGAAAAAGTCTTCGGCGAATTTTGTGCCAAATAAAGCACTTTCGGGAATCGACGGCACCCAATAGCGTTCCATCCCCGGTTCCTGGTAGGTATTAATTACGACTATTTTTGTTCCCGCCTTTTTTGCCCAGTGGAGATACTTCACGGTGACGGGTTGGTTATTTGCCACATTCGACCCAATGAAGACTAATAAATCTGTCCCTATCCAGTCTTTATAGGAACAAGTTGTAGCGGCTACCCCTAAGGCGTTTTTCAATCCCGCTGTACTCGGAGAATGACAAATTCGCGCCGCATTATCAATATTATTGGTTCCCATTGCCCGCACCGCTTTTTGGGCAGCATAATAGGTTTCATTAACGGTGCCGCGACTGGTGAGATAAAAGCTGAGTTTATCGGGTGTCGTGGTGCGAATGCGATTGGCGATAACATCCAGGGCTTCTTCCCAACTCACCCGATGAAATCCTTTCTCTCCCCGTTGACGCATCATCGGGTAAGGAAGTCGCCCCATCTGTCGCAGTTCAGCACTTTTTTTGCCCTGCAACTGGGATACATCTGCCAGGAGTTCGGGGTCAAAAGCGGGCATTGTATTCATCCGCAGCAGTCGCAACCGGACATTACAAACATGAATCCCCTCTAATGTCCAGTCTTTCATCCCCGTGGTGCCTAACGCACAACCGTCGCAGACGCCTTGGTTGAGGATATCCCAGGCGTAGGGAAGTTGATCCCGATTTTCCCAGATGGCGCGAAATACTTCCCAGTAATTGTTCGGGTATTGTTCGCCGATACCGAAGGGTTTCCAGGTTGCCCAGTGTTCAGGCGTCCAGCGCTTTTTAGGTTGAGGTAACATGATTTGGAGTGGTGCTAATGCTTGCGATTCTTTAACGCTACCATTTTCCTATTCTAATCCGATAGTTTGGTTCGGTCTATCGCCTTTCCACTCGATCATCAAACCTAATGCTAAGTAGGTCGGTGTCAATAAAGCTATCTATATTAATTTCTGTAAATAAACCTAAAACTCTTACAAATGACAAATGACAATCTTCACCGTTCACGTTAATTATGTCCACCTACTTAGGGTCAAATGTCCAGCAATCCATACCGTTTCTGAAGTTGCAGCAATTTTAGTCGGGCTTCCCCTGCATTATCGGCTAAATCAGCAAACTCTAAAAACCGTTTCAACTCTTTTTTGAGCAAATTCCGTTCCACCTCTAACGTTTCACGTCCTAAATCTGGAGGGAGAACAATCATATCAAATAAAGTTGCCCGTTCCTTATCAGGATGCGGGCGCAAAATTCGCCCCCGCCGTTGAATAAACTGGCGGGGATTTCCACTACTAGCAAGAATAACAGCCGTTTGAATCGCTGGAATATCTACCCCTTCATCAAGACAGCGAATCGCCACCAATCCTTGTAATTTCCCGGTTTCAAATTGATGACGTAATTCCTCTCGTTCGGCTAAAGGCGTGTCTGCTGTATAGGTGTTAATCCGATATCCAAGTTCACTTCCTAATAACCGGGTTACGGCTGCTAATTGACGAGTGGTTTCCTGACTTACACTGCCTTCAACTGAACCATCTCCACAATAAAATAACGTGTGATAGGTCTCTAATCGTTCTGCCATTAACTGTTGCAATGCGGTTAACTTGTTAGCCGCTGATCCAATTAAACGAGCGCGTTGCATTAATAAGGCAGTTACAGTATCATTATTCTGGATATCGATCCCTTCATTATTCATTAGCGCCCAGCCAATGCGTTTCGTGAATTTGGCATAAGCGATTGATTCAGTTTCAGTTAATTCCACTAATATTGGATAGTAGAGATAGTGAACTAATGCCCCTTGGTGAATCGCATCCGCTAAAGTCAGTTCAGGTTGCAAAACTGAGCCAAAATAGTTGAATAAGCCGTGGGTTCCTTCCTCATCAAAATAGCGTTCTGGTGTCGCGGATAGGGCAAGACGTAAGCCAATGTTGCGCGGTAAACTCTCTTCTAAGCGTCGAGACCCTAGGTTATGGGCTTCATCACCAACAATTAAGGTTTTGGGGGGAAGGTATTTGAGTTGAGATTGTAACCCTTCTGTGATCAATGTGGCGTTGGTGGTGATAATTGTCAGAAAAGATTGATTGCCTGATTGTAAGTTATAAAGGGCAGTAGATAGTTGATTTTGCCAATGGCGTACACTTTCAAATGCCAGAATCGGTTCTAAATTAAACGTCTGACATTCTCGCGCCCATTGGGTAACTAGATGACGATAGGGACAAACAACCAGTAAGACTTGTAAGCCGATTTGGTGATAGAGTTGGGTTGCGATCGCGAGGGCGGTAATTGTCTTGCCACTCCCTGTCGCCATCTTCAGCGTACCGCGTCCCTGATTGCTAAACCAGTTGGTTATCGCTTGTTGCTGGTAGGAACGCAGATGCAGTGATCGGGGTATCCGGGGACAACCTGGTGATATCATGTCCGGTTTTTGATGGCAGATGGCAGAGGGAGAGCAGGGGGAGCCATGTAGAGACGTAGCATGCTACGTCTGGAAGATGAGGGCGGGTTTTGAACCAACGTTATCATCAATAGCTGGCGCGAAGTCCCTAAACCCGCCCCGACAAATCAGGTTCCCTTGAAGGAAGCGAAGGGTCAACACTCAACCCTAAAAAATTTCCCAAGCCTTTCCGCGATACCCAAAATTAAATGATTCTGGATGCAGGATTTCTGCCAAAATTTCTAAGGAATCCACTAATCGGGGTCCGGGACGATTAAAATAAGCATTGCCATCGGTAATATAGACTCTCTTATTCCGTACCGCCTGTAACTCTGACCATTCTGGACGCTGAGTTAACTGCTGGGTTTCCTGACGGGTTCGCTCTAAATCAAAACCACAGGGCATAATAATCATCACCTGAGGGTCAGTTTTCAGTAGTGCATCCCATTCCAAGTACGGCGAATGCTTACCCAAAGCGGCAAATAAATGATGACCCCCAGCCATATCGACTAATTCGGGAATCCAGTTACCACTCGCCATTAACGGATCAGTCCATTCGATCGCGGCGACTGTGGGTTGATTGGCGAGGGAGAGGTTCTGTGTCATTTGCTGAATGGTGTTCACACGAGATTGGAGTTGATTCAGCAAGGGTTGGGAGTCTACGTCTAATGTAGCCGCTACTTGTTCAATATCTGTCCACACCTCGCTTAATTGATTCGGCTGCAAGGAAATTACTTTTGGCTGACTCTGGGTGAGTTCAGCAACCGCTTTCTCGACTTCTGGAAAATTGACTGCACAGACATCACATTGATCTTGAGTAACAATATGGGTGGGTTGTAATTGTTCCAGGATATCGGTTTTAATTTGGTAGATGCTCAAAGCATCCTTGACTAAGCGACGCACATCCCGGTCAATTTGGGCGCTGGGTTTTTCGGCATTTAGTCGCGCTTCGGTACAAATGGGGCGGTTTTGGATGTCGGGAGGATAGTCGCATTCGTGCGATCGCCCGACAATTGCATCGGTTAAGCCTAAAGCGGCGACAATCTCGGTAGCGCTAGGGAGTAGGGAGACTATTTTTAGGTCGGATGTTGGCATGATGGAGTGAAGATTTTATTTTTTCAACGCAGAGGAACGCAGAGGGTTACGCAGAGGGGCGCAGAGGATTTGAGAGGATTTGAGTGAAAATTTTGTAGAATTTGAGAAACGATAAGTTATCACCTGGCAAGTTTGCTTTAGGGGGTAAAAGCACTCACTCGAAATTCATGAGGTTGGATTTGTTACTCTAACCGGATTTTTGTGTTAAAACCTGTACTATTATCCGATGCCAAATTTTAGGTGATTTAGTTCTAATATGAAAGCATTGCTCGTCTATCCCCTCTTTCCCAAGACATTCTGGTCTTATGAAAAAATCTTAGAATTAGTCGATCGCAAAGTTTTACTGCCTCCTTTAGGGTTGGTCACTGTTGCGGCTATTTTACCACAGACGTGGGAATTTAAATTGGTGGATCGCAATATCCGAGCCGTCACCGAAGCGGAATGGGAATGGGCGGATATTGTGATTCTTTCAGCGATGATTGTCCAAAAAGGGGATTTACTGGCACAAATCCGGGAAGCCAAACGGCGAGGGAAACGGGTGGCTTGTGGGGGTCCTTTCCCCACCTCTGTTCCCGATGGGGTGCAGGAGGCGGGGACTGATTATCTGATTTTAGACGAAGGCGAAATTACGTTACCCCTGTTTGTCGAGGCGATTCAACGGGGAGATGAGACAGGCATATTCCGTTCCAATGGGGAAAAACCGGATGTGACAAGCACGCCAATTCCTCGGTTTGATTTATTGGAATTGGACGCTTATGATTCAATGTCGGTGCAATTCTCGCGCGGTTGTCCGTTTCAATGTGAATTTTGCGATATTATTGTCCTCTATGGACGCAAACCCCGGACGAAAACACCCGCCCAGTTATTGGCAGAATTAGACTATCTCTATGAACTGGGATGGCGACGGGGTGTGTTTATGGTCGATGATAATTTTATTGGCAATAAGCGGAATGTTAAGTTATTGTTGAAAGAATTAAAAGTTTGGCAAGAAGCACACCAGTATCCTTTCCGATTTAATACTGAAGCCTCTGTTGACTTGGCGCAAGACACCGAACTGATGCAATTAATGGTCGAGTGCTATTTTGATGCCGTGTTTCTGGGAATTGAAACACCGGATGAGGATAGTTTACAGTTGACCAAAAAATTCCAAAATACCCGCAGTTCCTTGGCTGAATCAGTGGATATTATTACTGAGACAGGATTGCGGGTGATTGCTGGTTTTATTGTCGGTTTTGATGGGGAAAAATCTGGTGCGGGTTCGCGGATTGTCCGGTTTGCTGAACAGACAGGAATTCCGACTACAACCTTTGCCATGTTGCAAGCGTTGCCGAATACAGCATTGTGGCATCGGTTAGATAAGGAGGGACGACTCCGGGGCAAAGATGGCAATATTAACCAGACTACGTTAATGAATTTTATCCCCACTCGCCCTTTAGAAGAAATTGCCCGGGAATATGTCGAGGCGTTTTGGCAATTATATGAGCCGGAGCAATATTTAGATCGGGTGTATCGGTATTTCCTGAAACTCGGAGAACCCAAGTGTAAACCCCCGTTTAAATTGCCGAGTTGGGTAGATTTAAAGGCAGTGGCAATTGTGTGTTGGCGACAGGGGCTGAAACGGAAAACACGCTGGAAATTTTGGCATCATTTATTTAGTATGATTCGGCGAAATCCAGCGGTTTGGGAGCATTATTTAATTGTTTGCGCTCACAACGAGCATTTTATGGAATATCGTCATATTGTCCGGGATCAAATTGAGGGACAGTTGGCGGAGTTTTTGGCACGGGAGGAGAAGTTAAAAGCCTCTACAGAGAATCGCAAAACTCAGGTGACTGTATAACATCAAGTGTAAAGTCAGTAAACAGTGCTCAGTGAACAGTTATCAATAAGCAGTGCTAAGTCGAATGGTACTGACTTAAGGTTGGTGGGTTGAGCGAAGTCGAAACCCACGATGGCGGCTTTACACAGCTAAAATTGTGGAATAGATTTATCGTTAAACCGGGCGCAAGCCTTGCGCCCCTACAATTCTAATCCATCAAATAAGGTGTGCCACGCCACTACGGTATATCAAAGGTTTCGGTGATTTCCTAATGCTTATTGAGTGTGCCATTCGTGCTAAGTCGGTGATAACTGATAACTGACAACTGATAACTGACAACTGATAACTGATAACTGATGAGGAAACTTCTTGTGGAACTAAGATAAATCTAAGTTAGTTTTATTCGCAATCTGATCCTGTACTCCCATCTTAATGTCTTGAGCTATCTTCGTGAATTTATCGAGGCTCTTGGGTTCATACTGTACCGTATCCGCTATCGCTTGGACGCTTTTAGCAACCTCTGAGTCGGTTTTGGCGACTTCTTCTATATGTTTGGCAAGGCGAGCCGCTTGATTGCCATTTAATGGCTGTTGCTCAGTTAGTTCTATCTCATTTGCCGTTGTGGGAAATCTATCTTGAAGTAGATGCCATAATTGGTGCCGTTGTTCAAGCAACTGTCCTTCGATGGGTTCACCTGTTTTTTCTACAGCGTTTGTCAGTACCAAGGTAGCAATTGCTGGTTCTGTTAGTGAAGTAGATGTCATAAAGCATTATTATTGATAAACGGTTATACCTTAGCAAAGCATACCTAGGCAAGTTTAGCGTCTATGGAAAGTTAGAGTTTGAGCAATACTGACATTTCTACCACCAACATCGGGGTGCTATCACCACTCCCAGAGCCAAGTATCTCTCCTTCTGCGTAGAAGAAGCACATAGCGATTCTTTGCCTACGATTAAGTAGGTTGGTGGAAATTAGCGGGTGTCGGGGCTTACTGATAAACGTGCAAAATGTAAGGTTAACCTAATCCTTGAGTGGAGGCAAGTTTGTGCGTATAGGTTCATTACTGGGATTATTCTTATTTATCCTCTCAGTTTACATTTTGTGGAAAATTAAAACGGTTATTTTGCTCGGTTTTGCTGCCGTAGTTTTTGCCACTACACTTAACCGCCTGGTGCGATTTCTGCTGCGCTTTCGGCTCAAACGCGCTTTCGCTATTATTATATCTGTGGCGTTTTGTCTAGGATTACTGAGTGGTTTTTTTGTCCTGGTTGTTCCCCCCTTTGTTAATCAAGTTCAGCAATTAATTGATTTAGTTCCAATTGGATTACAACAAATTCCTGAATGGGCAAACTGGGTGAGAAATTTGGTTCCCGATGGACTTTTAGATGATATTGGCGGTTTGAAGGTCTTTACCCAAAATCTGCGCTCATGGGCAACAAAACTCTTTGGCAACTTTTTTGATATATTCTACAGTTCAATGGGTCTAGTCTTGAACATGTTGTTAGTTGTGGTTGTAACCATTATGTTACTCGCCAATCCTGAACCCTACCGCCAAGGTTTTATCCTCCTATTTCCTGCCTTTTATCGTCACCGAATTCAGGAGATTCTCGATGAATGTGAAGATACTCTGGGAGGTTGGGCAGTTGGTATTCTCTTTAACATGACAGTAATTGCTATATTGAGTGGGGTTGGGTTATGGATTTTGCAGATACAATTGCCCCTAGCGAATGGTTTGTTAGCGGGTATATTCACGTTTATCCCCAATTTGGGTCCGACTTTAAGTGTAATTCCGCCCGTGGCATTGGCTTTACTTGATACGCCTTGGAAAGCTGTAGCTGTGGTGATTTTGTATATAGTAATTCAGCAAATTGAAAGTAATATTTTAACCCCGCTGGTTATGCAAAAACAGGTGTCTTTGCTGCCAGCGGTTACGTTATTATCTCAGATGGCTTTTGCTATATTTTTCGGCATCTTTGGTTTATTTCTGGCGCTTCCTATTGTTGTCGTCGCTCAGGTTTGCTTAAAAGAAGTTTTGGTCAAGGATATCCTAAACAAATGGGAATAGTTCATTAATATAGCACTACGAGGAGACGTTAGGACATCAGTTAGTTCAAGAGGGAACAGGGAACCGGGAACAGTAAAGAATTTCCTAACCTGTCTTAGTACCGCTATAAAAACATTTTGTAGATTGGGTCGAACAAACGGAAACTCAACAGATTTGTATCAATTTTTTGTTTGTTGGGTCTCATCACTTGACCCAATCTACTCTTTTAATTTTATTTAAGAACTGAAGGAATTGCTGCCATTATCTGTGATGTAATGAATTCCGGTGTATCACTGATATTAATGGGAATGTGAAGATCGGCTTCTGCATACATAAGACGCCGTTTGTCAAGTAAATTTTGCAGTGCTGCTGTTGGATCAGTTGTTTGTAATAAGGGGCGTGTAGTATCATCTTGCAGACGCTGTATTAATAGGTCTACAGGTGCATCTAACCAGACAATTAAACCTTGGTGTAGATAACTCCAATTCATCTGTTTGAGTACAATGCCACCACCTGTGGCAACAGTCAAGTTAGTGTAAGCGGATACTTCTGACAAGACTTGAGCTTCTAACTGGCGAAATTCTTCCTCTCCTCTGTCAGCAAAGATCTGGTTAATGCTTTGTCCTGCTACTTGCTCAATCAAGACATCTGTGTCTACAAAACGATAGCCTAGTTCTTTTGCCAATCGTTGTCCTACGGTGGTTTTACCGACACCCATCATGCCAATCAGGTAGACATTTATGCCTTTTAATAAATTGTTCATCACTAAAGTGTTTCTCTCTCATCTCCTGGTTAAGACGAGTTACATTCTACCTGATTGAACACTATAAAATTTCGAGGTGTCTTCGGTTATTGTGCCAATTGGGGATAAAATTTACCCTGCTCAAGGATAGCCGCGATCGCTAATAAATCATCAACCTTGAGCGGTTTGGTGATATGGCTGTCAAACCCTGCTGTCAGGGCGAGTTGGCGATCTGGCTCAGTCGCTGCTACCGTCACCGCGATCGCGGCAACATGATATCCTCGTTTTGTCTCTAAGCTTCTGATTTGACGGATCAGCCAATTGCCGTCTTCTTCCGGCAGAAGTAGCTCACATAGCAGAATATCCGGTTGAAAATCCTCAAATACCTCCAAAGCTTCCCTCGCGCCAGTAACAGTCAGAACATTGGCTTTTTCTTGCTCAAAAATGATGCTGAGTAATTCTCTGGAATCGGCATTGTGATCTACAACCAGAATCCGCCTATTTTTGAAATTATGGTTCATTGGTGGGTGTTGTCTAGCTTGTGTTTTCAACCGCGATCGCCTACGCTGGCACAGATTGAGTTAGACATTCTGCTGTTTAAGCATTACAGAATTGAGATCATTCGTCGGTACGGTAGCGTACAGAGGTAGGGCTGGGGGAGCAGGGGGAGCTGGGGGAGCTGGGGAAGCTGGGGGAGCTGGGGAAGCTGGG
>JGI11783J13700_1071635_pt1 | contig 10440 bp, 8 predicted proteins | sample ElkSlonscriptome_6_FD_13700 | JGI IMG/M metagenome (IMG submission 13700)
CGGCTGTCCGCAGTTTGGTGGAAGCCTTGGCAACGGTTGAAACCGTAGGGGCGCACCGACGTGCGCCCGATTCAATCGGCAAATCTATCCCACAATTTTAGCGGTGTCAGTATGGTAGTGGCATGGCACACCTAATTTAGCGTTACATCCAGAAACTGTAGGGGCGCACCGACGTGCGCCCAATTTAATCGGCAAATCTATCCCACAATTTTAGCTGTGCCACGCCAGTAGCATCCGGAAGCAGGGCGCACGTCGGTCATCCGTGTCAACTTAAGCTCAACCCCTCTCCCCCAGCCCCTCTCCCACGCCGGGGAGAGGGGAGCAAGAGAATCCGGTTCCCCTTCTCCCGTGCAACAAAAGCGAAGCATCCTTTGTCCTCCCCCCTGCCAAAAAAGCGAAGCATCCTTTGTCCTCCCCCCTCTTGTAGGGGGGAACGAGGGGGGTAGGGGGGAACGAGGGGGGACCGGAGTTGGGGTTAGGGGATGAGGGGGAAAATGTTGAGGAGTAGATAGAAACAGCTTAAAACATTGCCAGCATTGACTTTCACCTTAAGTTGACACCAATGCACGTCGGTGCGCCCCTATCCATGATCATCAACTAAAAGGGTTTGAATCGCGGCTACAATAATTTCCGGTTCATCAACCCAGACAAAATGACTACTCCGAGTCGCAGCTATTTGAGTACAATTGCTTGACAGCTTAAGCAGTTCAGCGTGCATCTGATCCCGCAACGTATCAGCCGCTTGAATTGGCATATAAAAATTCCAGATTGAACGCTTGAAGAAGGTACTCGCTTTGATACTTACCAGAGGAATATTACCTAAACTTTTCACCTGACTCACTTGATAACTACTTCGGTCTAAATTCCACAATTCACGCCACATGGTTAACCAGTGACGATAATGATAAAACGAACGCTTGACCTGTTGTCGCGTTTTTGGCGGAAATTGACGCAGCTCTTTTTTCAGCAACTCAAATATGCCAATTGTGCCTAAAATTCTGACAATTCCCAGGATTGAACCCAAGATTGACATCGCAAATCCTGACAGAAAAAATAATTTTAATCCCCGCAGCATCAAAGGCATCTTTAACATGGCGACTTCATGAAGTCCATCTGTTAGGACAATCCCCACCACTTTTTCCGGGAACTGGTGAGCATAAAACCTGACATTATAACTCCCAAACGAGTCTCCGACCAAAATATAAGGTGGCTGAATTTCCGCTACATTGAGTAGATTATCTAATTCTTGGACAATCTCTTGTGTCGAACGCGGTTTCGGACTAGAATCGCTCCAGCCATAGCCAGCGCGGTCATAAATACAAACCTGGGTCAGTTTAGCGATTTTGTCGATAAGGAAATAACCATCAATTCCGCCAAGACTATGGTCAATGATAACCGTTGGCTTGCCTTGCCCTTTTGAGTAGAGGTGTACCTTGTAACCGCCAATATCAATCCGTTGACCAGGGGGTTGAGACGTTTTATTGTCCCACCACCGGGCTAAACCATGGTAACTGGTTGTAAACAATAGAATCAACCACTGGATAGGAATTTCCATAATTAATTGTTATCAAAGTTCATAAGGATGGTGTCAACTTGTCCAGGTATTAGCTGGATTGGTGGTTGAGTTTCTTTATGAATCGCCTGAATTTTTTCGGTTAATGCAGCAACATCATAGTCCTTAAAACTCATCGTAGTATACTGTTTAAGTTAAAATATTAATAATTTGTGAATAAAAATTGCCAACTCTGAATTAACCATCCTTAACGTTTTACAGTAGAAATGCCTAACACCCAATCAACAGTTCTGAGGCATGAGCATGGTAAATCTGGACACCCGATGGGACGCGATCGCAAGCTACGCAAGTTATGATAACTCCAATGATTTCAATCGGGCAAAGCCATCAGGGAAGAAGGCTGTGTCTGGGAGAAACCCTTGTCGCGTAGTGCATTCGATTCCGGGACGGGTGCGATTTCGTGTGCCTCGGTTGGCGAATGATGCCGATTATGCCCATTGTTTAGAAGCGTTGATGGCATCTCAAGATGGAGTAACTCAGGTGCGTGTGCGTCGCGCCGCCGCCTCTATTGTAATTGGCTATAACACTCAGAGGCTGTCTGATGTTCAGATGGGTGAGGTGTTGCTGGAGTTGATTCAAACATCTCGAAGACGAGACAGGGAGCAGGGGAGCAGGGGAGCAGAGGAGCAGGGGAGCCAATTTGTAGGGGCAGGTTTGACCGATAACGTTAGCCAAGAAACCGCTAACTTGACTAAACCCGCCCTACTTGGGGAATCCCAATCCCCAAATCCCAATCCCCAATCACTAGACGAAAATGACTGGTCAGAATTGAAACGTCCCGCCTTAGCTACTCTCCTCGCCCTATTAGCCGGTCCATTACGCCTTCCCATTCCTCAATCGCTGGTGGCGGGTTCTGTCGCGGTGGCGGGATTACCTGTGGCGAAACGGGCTATCACCAGCTTGTTGGGGAAACATCGCCTGACGATTGATTGCTTGGATTTGGTGGCGATTACTTTATCTTCAATTCAGGGAAACTGGCTGACACCCGCCCTGATGATGACACTGCACGAATTAGGAGATATTATCCGCGATCGCACGGCTCGTTCGTCTCAGGCTCAAACCACGGATTTACTCGATTCTATCGGACAATATGCGTGGGTGGAGTGTAATGGGGAAAAACAGCAGGTTGCGTTGACTGAAGTCAAACCGGGGGATACCGTGATAGTCTATCCCGGCGAACAAATCCCTGTTGATGGCATGGTATTGCGGGGAAATGCCACGATTGATCAGCAAAAACTCACTGGGGAATCGATGCCTGTGGTACGAGAAGCCGGACAAACCGTCTATGCATCCACATTAGTGCGATCGGGTGAATTATATATCAAAGTGGAACGGGTTGGTGCAGATACCTGCGCGGGTGCGAGTATTCAGTTAGCCCAGCAAGCCCCTGTTCATGATACGCGCATGGAAAATTATGCGGCACAACTGGCAGAACGGTCAATTATGCCTGCGTTTCTCCTCGCCAGTGGGGTGTGGGCAATTACTCGGAATCCAGCTAGGGCAGCGTCTATCCTCACCCTGGACTTTGTTACCGGGATGCGCGTCTCGATTCCCACCACCTTTCTCGCCGCCCTCACCCATGCTACGCGCCATGGTATTTTAGTCCGTTCAGGACGGGCATTGGAACAACTTGCCCAGGTGGATACGATTGTTTTCGATAAGACGGGAACGTTAACTCAGGGGAATATTCAAGTTGTGGCGGTGGAAACCGTAACCAATCGCTTGTCGGCACAACGTATCTTAGAACTTGCAGCAGCAGCAGAACAACGGTTGACTCATCCAGTGGCTGAAGCGGTAATGCGTTACGTGGAGGAACAGGATATTGATATCTTACCCCGTGGCGAGTGGCAGTATGAAGTCGGATTGGGTGTGCGGGCGGAGATTGACGGCGAGAGAGTATTAGTGGGTAGCGATCGCTTTTTGCGGCAAGCTGGGATTAGTGTGGATTGTTTTTATGATCAACATCCCTGTTGTCGTCAACTCTGGGGGTGTCAGCACGATTGTCCGATTTCGGCTGATTCTTCCTTAATTTATGTGGCGTGTGAGGATGAATTCCAAGGGGTAATTCAATATAAAGATCCCTTGCGAGGAGAAAGCCGCCGGGTGATTCATCAGTTGCAACACGAGTATGGCATGGAGATTCATCTGTTAACCGGGGATAGCCAAACTAAAGCCGTCGCCGTGGCGCAGGAGTTGGACATTCCCTTGTCGCAGGTTCACGCCGAAGCCTTCCCCCAAACCAAAGCCGAGGTAGTGCGTCGGTTAAAAGCAGAGGGGAAAACCGTGGCATTTACGGGAGATGGGTTAAATGATTCCGTGGCGCTAGCTTATGCGGATGTATCGATTTCCTTTGGTGATGGTTCAGCGGTGGCGAGGGAAACAGCAGATGTAGTGCTAATGGAGAATGATTTAGCCAGTTTACTGGATGCGATCGCGATCGGCAAGCAAACCCTGGCAATTGTGCAGCAGAATACCGCCTTGGCGGTTACGCCTAATGTGGCGGCGTTGGGATTGGCGTCAACGGTGGGACTTCATCCCCTAGTTGCCACAGGGGTGCATAATGGAAGTGCGATCGTCGCTGGATTAAATGCACTACGACCTTTAATGCATCAGGATTAGTCATTGTTTGTAGTAGGCACTTTAGTGCCAAGGCTTTAATGGTTATGTCCTGATGATTGCTGCTTCAGCAGCGATAGGGGTAAAACCCGCCCCTACACAACAAATGTAGAGACGTTGCATGCAACGTCTCTACATCCGTAAGGTGGGCAAAATGGGCGTTAAAACTTATCGGTTTCAGAGGGTGAACTGCCTCCTCCTGGTTTGGTAAGGAATAAGTTATCCTCTACCTCATTCTGATAGATACATTCAATTTCTGGACTACCTTCCAAGGGACCGGTGAAGCCAAAGGTATTCATCCGATTTTTACAGGATTTCACTTGATCCGAAGTAACCAGGTTCCGTTTCTCTAAAATTGCCCAGTTGTTCCGGCGCAAAACACATCCAGGGCGCATACTCGGCTGGGTGACGTAAACGTTAAAGGGGTTGAGAGTAACGAAAACCCGCATATCTGTAACCATCGCACTGGCACCATACTGGATACACAATTCCGGATTGGGGGCACTGCGGTCAATGGCTTCACGGGATGCCACATTTTCTAGATTAGGACTCGCTGTAGAACTAAAGGCGATACCGACGCCAATTCCCAGGATAAAAATCCCGCCGAGGATGGCGAGGGTGGTGGCGTTCAGGATAGAAGCGATGGGGTTAGTTCGACGTCTCATAGGGGTTGAATCAACTTTACTAAAATTGCCAGGGAAGGATTAGAGGGATATTAAAATACCAGACGGTCACTTTTAAGACCCTATACAGGAACTAAGTATATTTTATCGGGATTGACACTCCCCGACCATGCTACTGCATAGACGGGGATTCTTGGTTCCTTGACTCACCGTTAACCTGAAGTTCCCCTTTGACAAATCGCTACACTGTATGCATATCTTGGCTTAGGGCGATTTGGCTGACGGCTTCACTTTTGTCAAATCACATTTGGCTAGACTTAATGTTGTCTACTAAGACCACATTAAACGTCCCTTCAATCTTCCTCATCACTCTTGAGGAAATCACCCACGTACAGTCGGATAAATTCTGCTGCTGCATCAGGATTGAGGCTATGAAGTGCCTCAGCAATCTGCACCACGGTTTCGGCTGAGGGATCTCGATTTTCGTGAAACCAGTGAAATACAACTGAACGATCAACCTTCAAAGTTACGGCTAGCTTGTTTTGACTGATGCCGTATGTCTTCAATGCTTGTCTGAGAGCTTTTCCCGCTTTTCCCATACCTCTAATCGTGTCAGAGGATGATCCGCAAGTAAATGTTGTTGGAACTCACAACGTCTGGCAGAATTGATCTAGACTGAGATGGGGTAGGGACACGATAATATCGTGTCCTGATATAGCTAGATCAAACCATTAGCTTAAGCGAATTCCTCAACCTACCAGAGACAAAACTTTCCCTTATTTTCCTAACGTTGCAACCCGTTTCCTCTACCTTGGACTAATGGATTCTCAACCGCTTCTCTGTACTGCTCAACCTCTTCTGTGTACGCAATTGGCAGAACACACTCCACATTTTCATGAGGGCGGGGAATAATCACCCACGATTCTAAGGTTGCACCATAGGTTTTTTCAACGGCTGCAATTCCAGCATCCATGGCGGTTTTCACCTCGGAAACATCGCCACGAATATTCAGATTAAAACGAGCGCTACCAACGCGGATATAGCCGACTATGGTCACTCGACCCGCTTTAACCATAGCATCTGCGGCGGCTAATATACCGGGAAAGCCCTTGGTTTCAATTGACCCAACTGCTACTATTGACATTGCCAATCTCCTCAATCAATGAATTAATGAACTCAAAAACTTATTCTACGAATTATGGGTATTTTTTCAGAAACATACTCTTTGTCTTTAGCTTTTAATCGCGAACCAGACCTAGAGTCACTGAAACATTTCCCCTTCTCTTACTCAGTTAAAATGAGCGAAACTGTTCAACTTGACTGGTATATTCAATCGGTAGAACGGTGTCAACATTTTCGTGGGGATTAGGAATGATGTAGTAACCGGTTATCTCAGCGCCGTGTGTTTTCTCCACCGCTTCTAGACCCGCATCTACAGCCACCTTAACTTCAGATATTTTGCCCCGAACACTGACCATAAAGCGACCACTTTCATTGCGATCAAACTTCACCAGGGTAACCGCGCCAGCTTTGACCATAGCGTCTGCTGCGGCAAGTACCCCAGGAAACCCTAATGCTTCAATCGTCCCAACGGCTGCGGGCATGATTGCTCTGTTACCTCCACCTCAAAAGATTCTATCAAACTATATTGTACGGGGCTTTATCACCCATTGCGGCGAAATTATAGATTATTTTTTAGATGGGATAAAACTTGATCAATTGATACGTCTTAATGGGTCGCATCTCCGGACGACGGCTTGGCGTTGACAGGTAACGTCACCGTCACCGTTGTCCCTTTGCCTACCTCACTCGCGATCGCAATCTGCCCCTGATGCAAGTCTACACAATTTTTAACAATAGACAATCCCATCCCCGTCCCGGCAATTGTGCTGACATTGCTGGCGCGAAAAAAGGGGGAAAATAATCGCGGTTGCTCCGATTCGGGAATACCAATCCCTTGATCTTGAACCTGGATGATCAGGGTGTCATCCTCGCGGCGTAGGGAAAAGGAAACCGTAGTACCTTTGGCAGAATACTTAATCGCATTGCTGAGGAGATTGGTGACAATATGTCGCAGCATCTGCTTATCCAACTCAGCTTCACCAGACGAGAGTTGAGGATTATAGGTCAACGTATAGCGATCGCCAACCATCAGTCGCTGTTCATCTACCAATTGCAGACAAAAGTCTTCCATATTCAACGGTTCGGGATTAAACTGAAGTTCGCCAGCTTGGGCTTTATTAAACGTGAGAACCTCTTCCACCAGTTGAGCCATCTGCTTGACGCCCATTTGAATTCGGTCTAAATAGGTTTGTTGTTTCTCCTGTGATAACTGGGTACTGTAGCGTTTAAGGAGTTCCGTTGAGGTTAAAATGACTGCCAAGGGCGTGCGGTATTCGTGGGAAATCATTGCCACAACCCGAGATTTCAGTTCGCTCAATTCCTGTTCAGTGGTTAAGGCTTTGCGAATTTCGGCTTCAGCTTTTTGACGTTCGGCGACTTCCGTTGCCAGTTTAACCCGTTCCAGTTCTAAGGCTTGGGCTTGACGACGTTCGCTGATATTGCAAACGACTAAAACAGCACCCTTGATGTCATCATCATTGGGGCGCATTAAGGAAACGTGATCGACGATGGGCGTCTTGGTTCCATCTCTAGCAATCAACAGGCGATTATGTCCTTGATGCGGCACAGGTTCATCCCGCAGCAGCAGTATCACCGGGTTTTCCACAACTGTATTCGTGGCTTCATCGAAAATTTGCATCACTTCAGTAACAGGTTTGCCCATCGCCTCAGTAGACGACCAACCCGTTATGGTTTGGGCGATAGGATTCATATAGGTAATCCTGCCTGTTGCATCCGTTGCGACTACCGCATCATGGGTTGAGTCGAGAATCGTGGAGAGAAATTCCTCGCGTTCGATTAACTGCTGTTGGGTTTGATGCTTGTAAAGCGCGATTTCGATGGTAATTCCTAAATCACGCTGATTAAAGGGCTTGACAATATAGCCAAATGGCTCTGTCACTTTCGCACGCGCCAAGGTAGCCGCCTCGGAGTGAGCCGTCAGGTAAATCACGGGTATTTTAAATTGGTTGCGAATCTGCTCGGCGGCTTCAATTCCATCCATGTCTCTGTGTTTGAGAACAATATCCATCAACACCAGATCTGGACAAGTTTCCGCGACTTTAGCGAGGGCGGCTGTACCTGAATTGGCGATATCCACCACATCGTAACCCAATCGTTTGAGTTGACCAGCAATGGCTTGAGCGGTAATAATTTCATCTTCGACAATTAGAATCTTTGCCCTTGCCACGCCACTAATCCTCGATGTACTACAGATACATTTAACCCGGAAAAATCTAGCAATTGCTGGAAATTTCTGAGTAGGGCACAATCTGGAATGAGGCGATCACGCCAGATGCGGAGGTATCTCTCAAAGCCTTCAACAAAATGTTGAAAGCGCCATTAATATCACGCCCAATTGCGTGACCACAGTCGGGGCAGACAAAATGTTTGTTGCCTCCTAGTTTTGTGTGGATATGACCACATTTTGAGCAGGTTTTGCTGGTGTATTCTTCCGTTACGTCTACTACAACACAGCCATATTTAGCTGCTTGATGCTTCAACTTCTGCTTGAAACGATAATGGGACCAAGTAACAAGCTTACGGGCTGTTTGGGTTGATAGCCGTCGCTTACCCCGCTTCACCATATTTTTAGTTTCAAAGGTGGGCAAGAATATCACCTTGTATTTAGTACATAGGTAATTAGCCGCTTTTGAATGCAACTCGTCTACTAAATTACGAATTTTAATCCGGATTTTTTGTGCCGCCTTCCGTAGCCGATACCGTAGCCGCTTAAACTGGCGTCCTTTGGCTAGAGCAATCCGTGACATCAACTTGTCAAGATGGCAAGCTAATCGGTAAATGCGTCCCATATCATACTTGCCAATTTCCCAAATTTCGGAGCCATCAAACCCCGTTAAAAACGTTCTGACCCCAGGGTCAAGGGCAATGGCTAATTGGCTCTGATTCGGCTCAAACTTAGGCACGTCTTGAGCGTAGCAGATAAACCAGCGTCCTCTGTCTAGTACCAAGGTCGGCTCATGGTGCATTTGGGGAGCAATCGGTTCACTTGCCTTGAAAGAAAGCCCCTTGGTCTGTGTTGGATAAAACGTTCCTTTTTTCCAGTTGTCTTTTTGAAAGCGGATAGATTTAACGGGTTCACGTACTGACCGGAACTTGGCTACTCCTCCTGATTTTTTAGCCGATGAGTGCGCTTCATAAGCTTGAAATACCGCTAATTGACGGGGATTATATGGGGTTTGACTTACCCAAGATGGAGCCAAACCCATAACTGTTTTTCTTAAGTCGTACTTGCCAATTTTTTGGCTCTTGAGTATGGCTATTGCCTGATTGAAGCACCATCGAGCTGCTCCTATCCATTGAAACCAAATAGATGCCAGCTTTTTTTGAGGGTAGACTCGGATCTTCTTTGATAGCAGATTTGTACTTTCTTTTTCCCGACAATCGGCAACATCAGACCTGGACGATGGCAAGGATATCTTCAACCCTTTGGAGTTGATTAGATAGGTAACATCTGTTGAGAACCACGAGTTTGCCGTCTTTTTGCTTAAAAGACCATTCGATGAGGTTAAGACCGAACCTGACAAGTCGTTCTTGGCGGTTGACCACAACTTCTCTGACGTTTCCTGACAGAACTTGTCCCAAAAGGGATAGAAGTCCTTTGCGCTTTTCCTTGAGCGACTTGCCGACTTCTTTGACGAGCTTTTCATCTGTGAACAGTGATTGTAAGTGGGAACAGGGCTATAGAGAAAAAGCGAGCTGCAACCCGATAACATCTTTAGTCTACCTCCTAACCGCCAAGGCGGTTGCGATACCGCACGCCCGAAAGATAATTCCGGAAATATCTTGAAATTGCCTGTAAATCAGGCTTTAGTCAGCAACAGTCCCAACTTAATGGTAATCCCAAAGATGGGGAAGATGAGGGAGATGAGGGAGATGGGGGAGATGGGGGAGCTGGGGGAGATGGGGAAGATGGGGACAGTCATGGTAAAAACGTACCATGGTGTATCTGTGTGTAGGGGCGGGTTTAGGGACTAATATTGATGGTTTTCCTTAGCTTGGCTGCAAAACCCGCCCTGACCAAATGACATAAGACGAATGACCAAATGACCAATGACCAATGACCAATGACCAATGACCAATGACCAATGACCAATGACCAATGACCAATGACCAATGAGATAATCCCCCGCCTGTCACTCGGGGGAGAATCAAGAGAGGACACCAAGTTTGATAACAGATGCTATGAAACTGTTGATGTATCAGTTACCGCCGCCGGATTTTGGGCAGTCTTGCCATTGGTATGATTGGTATGACCATTGCCATTGCGAGGTTGAATCACACCATATCCGCCGTGATTACGTTCATAGAGAACGTTAATCTCGTTAGTTTTCGCATTCCGGAACATATAGAAGTCGTGATCGACCAGTTGAAGCTGTTCCGTGGCTTCTTCGATAGTCATCGGCGGCATGGCGAAATATTTCATCCGCACGACTTCTGTGGGCAGTTCGGGAGTGCGATCGCCAATTAAATCCTCGACCACAGGTG
>JGI11783J13700_1037732_pt1 | contig 10345 bp, 7 predicted proteins | sample ElkSlonscriptome_6_FD_13700 | JGI IMG/M metagenome (IMG submission 13700)
ATGAAATCCTTGTAGTGCGAGCATCTTGCTCGCTACTAATACCCAATTTAAATGCATGACAGCTTACCAGGCTCTCCTACCATAAGAACAATTAATTCAGGATATTGCCGCAAAAGTTGAGTTTGATAAACTCGATCGACGTTCTCATCTAAAAGATACTTCAGTGCCACTTGCTTTCCTCATTGCTTCTCTTTCTGCTCTCAGTTTCCGCAGTTTTTCAGAAACAGGTGGAGGATTGTATTTTTGTTCCTCTCGCATCCTGCGACCATGCTCAATCCAATTAGCAAGGTAGGTACTGACTGCTTCTTTGTTGTGCAGATAGTATAGAATCGTAGCGTAGACTTGTTCTAAATCTAGGGTTCGATAACTCTGGGCAATTTCCTCTGGGGTGCGACACCGATGGATGAAATCGTATAAAACAGTTTCAATCCCTATTCTTGTGCCTTTTATCCGAATGTCATCAGGACTGAGGAAATCAAAATAATCTTCTAATTGCATTTTTCCAGGCTTATAGATTCATAGGGGATAATACTAGGATAGCGTTAGCGATGCCGAAGGCGGTTCGCGTAGCGACCATCGCTCGACTCATAGAACTGCGATCTCAGGGCAAACAACTATCTAACTACCGCCATACCATACAGCAAACACGCCGTCTTGTACGACTCCTTTCCCGATTATTTCTTAGAAAAAGTCTCTTCGTCTATCGTTCAAGTTGGTTAGTCTCCGCTCAACCGGAACCTTAGATGACTGAATTTTTGGTTGGTTTCTAGTCGAAAGTTTGTCAATATTCTGGGGCAAAGCAATCAGAGGTTTGATTCGTCCTATGTATAGCAGTAGACACATCGATTAGGACTTTCGGCACCATTGTAGAGACTAAAATGCAACGTCTCTACATAAATGATGTGTCCTAACCGCCATGGCGGTTGCTATATCACATACTCGATTTGGTAGACTTAAGGCATTAATTGGACTCAGTTGACCTATGACCATTGCAGTCGATCCGGCAATTCAACAGAAGCCACTTAGCTTTGACGAGTTTCTCGCTCGTCATGGTAGCGATAACCGCTACGAACTGATCGACGGAGAGGTGTTCGATTTGGAACCAACAGGTTTACATGAAGAAATTGTAGCCTTCATTAGCGCAAATATCTGTGTCCAGATTGACGCAATAGGCTTACCTTGGTTTGTGTTCCAGCGGGGACTATTGCGCCCTTCTAACGTTGGTATGACAGCATTTCGACCTGACGTTGCAGTTGTTGATCGAGATGAACTCGTTAAAGAACCGCTTTGGTCTGAGCAATCAATCCTAACGCTAGGCAGTTCGATTAAATTTGTGGCAGAAGTAGTTAGTAGCAACTGGCAAAATGATTATGCCCGTAAGGTCGAAGACTACGCAGTTTTGGGCATTTCCGAATATTGGATAGCAGACTATGCCGGATTAGGTGGTACTCGACATATTGGAAAACCTAAACAACCCACTCTCTCTGTCTGTAGGTTAGTGGATGGGGAGTATGAAATTCAGCAATTTCGGGGCAATCAGACTATTGTCTCTCCAACCTTCCCCGATTTAAAACTAACAGCTGAACAGGTGTTGAAGGCTGGCAGGTAAGACCAAAAGTTGGGCATAAGTCCGTCTTGAAGCATTCTCTTGTGAAGCCAGAAGCTATAGGTTCCGCTACGCTAAACCTGAAGTAGTTCACGCTTCTGTTATTTGATGTACAAATTCCCTCGCACCCCTCATATCCAAGGTTCACGACTCCAACCGGGGGATGAAGATTTGGATAACGTGCCTTTCAGCGCGATCGCGTCTCAATATGTAGTGGTCGAAGAAAAGGTAGATGGAGCCAATGCTGCCATCAGTTTTACTCCTGATGGGCAAATGCTGTTGCAAAGCCGGGGACATTATTTAACTGGAGGAGAGCGAGAAAAGCACTTTAACTTGTTCAAACAATGGGCGTACAGTCATACTGGAACGTTTTGGGAGGTGCTGGGCGATCGCTATATCCTCTATGGCGAATGGCTCTATGCCAAACACACCGTCTTTTACGACGCCTTACCCCATTATTTCTTGGAATTTGATGTGCTAGACGTTGAACAGCAGCAGTTTCTCAGTACCCAACGTCGGAAGGAGTTACTCGCCGGATTACCCCTAGTTTCCGTACCCGTCCTGTTTTCCGGTGTATTAACGTCTTACAAGCAGCTAATGGGATTGCTGGGTCACTCGAATTTCATTGAGTCAGGACATTTAGAAGGCTTCCGCCAAGCCTGTGAGGAACGGGGATTAGATGTGGAGCGAAGTCTCAAACAAACTGACCCCAGTCCCCTGATGGAAGGGTTGTATATCAAAGTTGAAGAGGGAGCGGTTGTAACCGCTCGTTACAAATACGTCCGTCCTAGCTTTTCAACCACCATCCTGCAATCGGATAGCCATTGGCTCAACCGCCCCATCATCCCCAATCTCCTACGTCCCGGCGTTGATTTGTTTCAGTTATAGCGCTACGCGAAGCGGGAACAGGCAATAGGCAACAGGCAACAGTAAGCTGTGATTGGGTTTCCAGCTAAATATGCCACTGATTTAGAGTTTGTAGTAAGCGCTAAAGCGCTTCTGGCACTAAAGTGCCTACTACGAACCCAGCTTAAGTCAGCGACATTCACCTTAAGATGTAGTGTGATATGACTTCTTCTATTTCTCAATCCTTATGCTGGTCATTTCCCTGGTGTCCCACGCCTCCAGACTGGACGCTAGATTGGGCATCGCTTCAGGCTGAGTTTGACTGGCTTCAATCTCTTCAGGATTGTCCCCAAGACCCCCGCTACCATGCGGAAGGCGATGTTCTTACCCATACCCGCTTGGTTTGTGAGGCGTTAATTGCATTACCAGGTTGGCGGGAGTTACCATCTATGGAGCGATCGCTTCTATTTGCGGCTGCCTTACTCCATGATGTGGCAAAACCTGCGGCTACTGAAATTGAAGCCGATGGCAGGATCACGTCTAAGGGTCATGTCCGCCAAGGGGCAAAAATGGCGCGGCAAATCCTCTGGTCGCTCAACGTACCCTTTCATCAACGGGAGGCGATTGTCTCACTGGTGCAGCATGGTAGTCTTCCCCTCTGGTTTTGGGACAAATCCAATCCCCAACGTGCTGTGATTAAAGCCAGTCAAGTGATTCGCTGCGACCTGCTGGCACTGCTGGCAGAAGCGGATATTCGGGGTCGCGTGTGTGACGACCAGCTAGAACTGCTGGAGCGGGTTCAGTTTTTTCGGGAATATTGTCAAGAGAATAATTGCTTAATTTATCCCCGACCCTTCCCCTCAGACCATAGTCGATTTGTCTATTTCCAAAAAGACGATCGCGATCCCAACTATGCTGCTTTTGATGACACTCGATTCGAGGTTGTCCTGATGTCAGGATTACCGGGTGCTGGTAAAGACTCTTGGATTCAGGAGAACCTTCCCGATTGGACAGTAATCTCCCTGGATGAACTGCGACAAGCGATGAACATCTCTCCTACAGATAACCAAGGTGCTGTAGCGGAGCGAGCAAGAGCGATCGCGAAAGACTACATGAGAGCCGAAAAATCCTTTGTTTGGAATGCAACCAATCTCTCTCGCCAACTGCGTTCGTCCCTCATTAATCTATTTTCTGCCTACCATGCACGGATTCGCATTGTCTACCTGGAAGCCGCTTGGGAAGAATTGCTGCGGCGCAATCGTTCTCGCGCTGCCAAAGTGCCGGAAACAGTGATGCAACGGATGCGCGATCGCTTAGAGGTTCCAGATATTACTGAAGCCCATCAGGTCGATTGGGTTTAAACCATAATGTCAAGAATTGCAAAATCCTTGTCGTAGTGTGAGCATCTTGCTCACTACATTAAGCATCTTGCTCGCTACCCCTTCCCTGCTATAAATACAGCAGTTTGCTCTGCTATGCGGTACATTGTCGATCCCCCTAAATCCCCCATCGAACAAAAAGCGAAGCATCCTCTGGCTTCCCCCATCGAACAAAAAGCGAAGCAACATCTGGCTTCCCCCTTTTGAAGGGGGACGGGAGGGGGATCTAATAGGGGGACGGGAGGGGGATCAACAAGGGGGACTTTGATCTACTGTACTTTATTACAGCGCTTTGCGCTGTAAAAGTAGGGGTAATTCATGAATCGCCCCTACAGTTAACACCACTATTGTCAAAAAAACGCCAGTTCTAAGACCTACATTTTGCAACTCAAATCCCCAGCTTTTTGACTAAAGCGGAGATTTTCGCCATAGTCTACAGGGCAATCAATGACAGTCGGCACATCTTGGCTTAAGGCTTCTTTCAGGGTGGGAATAAATTCCGCCACTGAATTCACCCGATAGCCTTTTAACCCCATACTTTCAGCAAACTTGACAAAATCGGGATTGCCAAATTTAATAAATGCCGAGTCGCCAAATTGATTGTGTTGTTTCCACTCAATCAAGCCATAGCCACCATCATTGAAAATTAAGGTGACAAAGTTTGTGCCGACTCGCAGGGCTGTTTCTAGTTCCTGGCAATTCATCATGAAACCGCCATCACCTGTCACCGCAACAACATTCCGATCTGGGTGAACTAATTTTGCCGCGATCGCGCCCGGCATGGCAATCCCCATGGCAGCAAAACCATTGGAGATAATACAAGTGTTAGGGCGATCGCAGTGGTAGTGGCGTGCCATCCACATTTTGTGGGCACCGACATCGGAGATAACAATATCTTCGGGTCCCATCACCTGACGTAAGTCATAGATGAGTTTTTGCGGCTTAATCGGAAACCCCTCATCATTGGCATACTGTTCATAATCCGCCCGGATATCGGAACGTAATTCCACCGCATGGGGCGTCGCCTTACCTTCGCGATCCGCTTGTTTCATAATTTCATTCAGCGAATCCGAGATATCCCCAACCACTTCCACCAACGGAATAAAGCTACTGTCAATTTCAGCATGGCTAGCACCAATGTGAATAATCGGAATCTTGCCCTCTGGATTCCATTTCTTCGGTGAATATTCGATCAAATCGTAACCCACCGCAATCACTAAGTCCGTTTCATCAAAGGCACAGCTAACGTGATCACGCTGTTGTAATCCCATTGTCCATAGCGCTAGCGGATGGGTATAGGGAATCACCCCTTTGCCCATAAACGTATTGATCACCGGAATATTCATCCGGGTGGCAAATTCCGTCAAGGCTTCTGCAGCATGGGCGCGAATTGCCCCATTCCCGACTAAAATTAAGGGATTTTTTGCCTTGGAGATGGCAACGGCGGCTTTGCCAATACTCCGGAATGAGGCATAGGTTTTTTCCCGTTCATCTTTCGTCAGGGGTTCCCCAAAAACGGGCATGGCGGCGATATTTTCCGGCAGATCAATGTGAACTGCACCCGGTTTCTCACTTTGCGCCAGTTTGAAGGCTTTACGGACAATTTCTGAGGTATTACTGGGACGGACAATTTGCGTGTTCCACTTGGTTACGGGGGCGAACATTGCCACCAAGTCTAAGTATTGGTGGGATTCGATATGCATGCGATCGGTTCCCACCTGTCCCGTAATCGCCACCAGCGGGGCGCCATCTAGGTTGGCGTCAGCTACCCCAGTCATCAAATTGGTTGCCCCTGGTCCTAAGGTGGAAAGACAGATGCCCGCCTTTCCGGTTAAACGTCCATACAAATCCGCCATAAACGCTGCCCCTTGTTCATGGCGGGTGGTAATGAATTGAATGGAGGAGTGCTTGAGTGCTTCTAGCACATGCAAGTTCTCTTCTCCCGGCAATCCAAACACATATTCGACGCCTTCATTTTCCAGGCATCTGACTAGCATGTCGGCTGTATTCATTTCGCCCATCTCAATTTTCCCCTTAATTTTCTTTGGTTATCGTTTGATGGTTGGCGCGATGTCCTATTTCGTTGCAATTCGTGCCTGCTGAAATTTCAGCAGGACAAGTTAGAGGGGGGCTACAGCTAGGACTGGCTGTTAGCTATCCCCGGTAAAAATTCAAAGCTAAGGATCAAAATCCTATTGTTAAAATTCGGTTTTTTTAACAATAGCCTCTACTGTACTCTTCCGTCCATAGTTCTTAACTATTTCACCCAAACGGTTTTAATGTTGACAAATTCGTGAATTCCTTGTACTCCTAATTCTCGTCCATAGCCGGAGCGCTTAATCCCGCCAAAAGGTAGACGGGGATCGGATTTAACTAATCCATTGATAAAGACAGCTCCCGCTTCAATCTCATCAATGAGCCGCTGGGCTTGGGTTTCGTCCGTTGTCCACGCACTTGCCCCTAAACCAAACGGAATCGCATTGGCTTTAGCAATTGCCGCGTTAATGTCAGGAATTCTAAACAATAACGCCACTGGTCCGAAAAATTCTTCGTTGTCGGCGGGGGTTCCTGGAGGAAAGTCCGCCAAGATAGTCGGGGGATAAAAATTACCCGGACGATCTAAGGGTTTGCCCCCAATCAGAACTTTAGCGCCTTTGGCTATACAAGTTTGTACCAGCTGATCTAATTCTTGGAGGATGCTGGGCGTTGCCAAGGGACCAATATTAGTGGTTTCCTCCATTGGATCACCCACATTCAGGGCTTTAAATTTTTCAACCAAACGTTTTTCAAACTCATCGGCGATCGCATCGGCTAAAATGAAGCGTTTAGCGGCGATGCAGGATTGACCATTATTCAGCATCCGGGCGGTAACGGCGGTGGTAACGGCGGCGTCTAAGTCGGCGCTTTCCAGGACAATAAATGGATCACTTCCACCGAGTTCCAGCACAGTTTTCTTCAAGTGTTTCCCCGCAGTAGCGGCTAATGATGCACCTGCGGGTTCACTTCCGGTTAAGGTAGCGGCTTTAATCCGGGAGTCACTGACAATGGCTTCGACTTGAGAAGCCCCAATTAATAAGCTTTGGAATGCCCCTTCCGGAAATCCTGCTTCCTTTATAATGTCCTCAATCGCCAAAGCACATTGCGGCACATTCGAGGCGTGTTTCAGAATCCCGACATTTCCTGCCATTAACGCGGGGGCGGCAAAACGAAACACTTGCCAGAAAGGAAAATTCCACGGCATTACCGCTAGAATAATCCCTAAGGGCTGATAGCGGACAAAACTCTGGCTGGCATCTGTGGCAATATGATCATCTGCCAAAAACGTCGCCGCATTTTCAGCGTAGTAACGGCAAACCCAGGCACATTTTTGCACCTCCGCGATCGCACTTTTGATCGGTTTGCCCATTTCCAAGGTCATCAGTTGACCAAACTTGACCTTATCCCGTTCCAGAATATCCGCCGCCGCATTCAGCCAGTTCGCCCGTTGCGCCATTGGCGTTTTTCGGTACGACTCAAACACCTGTTGTCCCAGGGTGAGTTTGGCTTCTATCGACTCATGATCTAGTGGCTCAAAGGTTTTGAGCGTTTCTCCCGTTGCTGGGTTAATTGTGGCGATCCCCATAGCCTTCCTCTTCGACTCCATTACTTAAGATGGAGTTAGCAGTTTCATTCTCAAGTCTACTGCGAGGCTGTCTGGTAAAAGACAATACCTTTACATTGCTTTACATTTTAGCATAGGTCGGCAGGTTTGTAGTAAGCGCTTTAGCGCTTCTGGCACGCTTCGTGCCGACTACGAAGCCAGATAGTCAGTACCATTCCCCGTTCTGTTGGCTGTCTGCCCCGAATCAGGTAAGCCATAATAACAATTAAAGGCGGTTGCTCAAATCAGATATGGAACCCGTATCAATCATGCTTGGTGGATGGTTAGGCGAATTTGCCACCTTAAAGATTGCCGAAACCTTACTCACCGGGGTTCGCAGCAAACTCAACCCTCAAGATTTAGACAAAGCCTTAAACGCGGCGACAAAAACAGCACAGGAACAACACAAACGATTATTCTATCGCTGTCCCCCCGATTTTATTGGTCGGTTTTTAACACAGTTTGTTAAAGGTGCTGGATTAGCCGAGTTACAGAAACCGCTGAATAATCAAGGAACGCCAGATGTTGATTATTTAGTAGCTGCCTTTAAAGACGCGGCAAAACAAGATTCTAAGATGAACAAGATTGACGAGTCTTTGGTTCAGCCGTGGATGGAGGTATTTGTTCGTACTTATTTTCAGCTAACGAATGAGTATTTAAGGTTTCAGGTGGCTAAAGCTGATTATTGTGAGCAATTGGTCAATTGGTTTGATGATGTTAAGTTTGCTGGGATTTCAGTCGCCGGACAAGAGATAGAGAAGTCTGAACATCTTGCCCAGATTTTTGTTATGCCGGATGTCGTGGAAGAACGGCAAAAATGGGATGTTTTATATTTCTCAGAACATGGCTCATGGGAGAATGATCAATCTGAGTTACTCCGTAAACAAGGAAAACGAGTGGAGTTAGAAAGTCGGGTGGGGAGACAGTTGAATGCACGGCAGTTATTAGGTGGAGGATTGGAGTCTATACGTCAGAAAAAAGTCGTGCTGTTAGGTGCGCCTGGTTCGGGAAAAACCACGTTCATGAGTTATTTTGCTGTGATGCTGGCGCAGCAAAATCATGTCTCGACTGATTCCGCTGCGGTTGACCATTTCAATCCCCCCCAGCCCCCCTTTGAAAGGGGGGAGATGGAAGAATTAAATAGAGATAGTAGAAACAATGCATTAGGGTTAAATTCTAATATAGATTGGCTGCCGATTTTAATTAAAATTCGTGACTTGGCGCGACAACCGGACATCAGTATCCTCGATTATGTGCGGCAGTTTGCTGAAGATACGATGGCAGTGAAACCCTTGCCAGAGGGATTTTTTGACTATTGGTTAGAAGATGGGCGGGCGCTGATTCTATTAGATGGTTTGGATGAAGTTGCCGAAGATGCTAAACGTTATCAGGTGGTGCGGCGAATTGAAAATTTCCTGGGACAATATAAGCAAAATCGCGCGATTATTACCTCTCGTCCAGCGGGATATAAGCGAGACTTCTTTAAAACCCAGGAGTTTCCGCACTACCAGTTACAACCTTTTAATGATGACCAGATTGAGGAATTTATTAACCGTTGGTATGATAGCCGCGTTCCTGATAAAGCAGAAGCCGAGCGGCGCAAACAGAGTTTAAGAACGGCATTGTCCGATAATCCCCGGATTCAATTACTGGCGCAAAATCCGCTACTGTTAACGATTATTGCCCTAATTCACCGCTATCAAGCTCATTTACCGAAAGAACGGTACAAGCTGTATGATAAGGCAGTTGAAACTCTATTAACCTCCTGGGATGCCAATAAAGAACTAACGAATCAGACGGAATTAAAGCATCTAGAGTTGGATGATTTACGGCGGTTGATGGAAATCCTGGCATATTGGATTCATACCCAAGGAAATAGCGAGGATAAAGAGGGCGGAACGTTAATTGAGAAAGATGATTTGATTGATCAGTTGAGTCGAGAGATTCAGACGCTGAAACAGATTCAACGCTATGAGGCAAAGAAAGAGGCAGAGCGGTTTGTCAACTTTATCCGAGAACGCACGGGATTATTGAATGAACAAGGGCAAGATTATTATGCTTTTGTGCATAAGACGTTTCAGGAATATTTGTGCGCTCAGGAGATTGACTATCAAGCGGATAATGAGGGAGATTTTGATATTATTCTCAATCATATTCGAGAGCATCTGCATGATCCGCATTGGCGAGAGGTTTTGTTGTTGTTGATTGCCCAGCAAAAGCCGAAGAAGGCGGCGAAAGCGATACGGGCGATTTTGCAGAATAAGAGTGAGTATGAGTCATGGCTGCATCGGGATTTATTCTGGGCTGGCACGTTGTTGACGGAAAATATTAAGGGGTTGAAGGGGGCTGATAAGGGTTTAGTTGAGGAGATTTTGACGGGATTGGTGGAGTTGGAGGTGAGTGATGAGGCGCGAGTTGGCAGGATAGTTCGCCAGCAGATTTACGAGATTTTTTGCCATTTGAATGAGACGGAATTTGAAGCGCAAGCGCTGGGATTTTTGAAGGCAAGGGCGGAAATGATTGATGAATGGCGATTGTTGAAATATCGGGTGGCGTTAGGAGAACAGGAAGCGGTAATTGATATTTTGTTATCGCGTTTAGATGATCACGATTTTAAGGTGCGTTTCTGGGCAGTCCATAACTTGGGCAAATTGGGGCAGGGTTCAGAAAAGGTAGTTAATGCCCTGCTTTTGCGCTTAGATGATGACGATTCTGACGTGCGTTCCTTGGCTGCCAATGCTTTGGGCAAATTGGGGCAGGGTTCAGAAAAGGTAGTTAATGCCCTGCTTTTGCGCTTAGATGATGACGATTCTGACGTGCGTTTCTTGGCTGCCATGGCTTTGGGCAATTTGGGGCAGGGTTTAGGAATTGTAG
>JGI11783J13700_1087141_pt1 | contig 10328 bp, 12 predicted proteins | sample ElkSlonscriptome_6_FD_13700 | JGI IMG/M metagenome (IMG submission 13700)
AGCCAGCGTGATGCCCAGAAGTATCGAGAGTATATGGACTTTTGGCATCGCCTGATTCAAGCCATTACTCCTATATTCAATGCACCTCCTAAATCGATCATTGATATTTTAGGGAACTGGGGGCTTCTCCGGCTGAGAAAACGATCGCGATTGGGGCGATCATGATGGCACTCCGCCATGACCCTGGTACCGCCAGACCGCGTGGGGGTACGGGTGCCTTAGTCCAAGCCTTAATTAAGGTGGTGAACCATCATGGAGGCACTATCTTATGCGATCAGCATGTTGAGCAGATTCTCATGGGCAACAATGGACGAGCCGAAGCTGTTCGGGTTGCAGGGGGTCAGGAGTATCGAGCCAGAAAAGGGATTATCTCCAGCATTGATGCCCAGCGTTTATTTCTTCAGCTTATTGACCCAGCCGATGCCCAAGCGATCGCGCCTCAGTTAAACGAGCGGATCAAGCGTCGGATTGTCAATAGTAATGATGGCATTTTGAAGATCGACTGTGCCCTATAACCAGTAGGAGAAAACCATGGAGACTAGAGATTTTCAAACTCAAAGCGAAAACGTCCCTTATCCGAGCATTCCACCCCTCATCGATAGCCGGGAGACAGAATATCGGGGAACAGGAATTACCAGTTCAGTCGCGATTTTTGGTCATCCTAACGAATTTAAATTCGGGTAAAAATGGTTAAAGCTATTGCTGTCCAATATTCTGGCAAATCAAACTAACAATTTAGCACACTAACTACGAAAGACCCGCCTAGAGACACCCTCCCTCGTCTCCCTCGTTCCCAGGCTTTGCCTCCCTCGTTTCCAGGCAGAACCTGGGAATGTTTTATAACTGGATAAGGACACTACTCAATAATTTCATCGTATTGATTGATACCGCTGTCTTGATGCTGTTTCATGGAGAGCAAAATCTCGTCTAATGGCGTGTTGTCTTGCCACTGATGGCGTTCTTGGGTATAATCGCTTTGACCTGGGCTAAAGTATTGAATAAATCGGATAGCATCAACGACTCCCAAGGAATCGATTAAGGCTTTATATCCTTTTTTAATAACTTCCTGCTGAGTATTAGTCATGGGGTTGCTCCTATTTCTGAGTAACGCTCATTAGCCATTGAACCAACTTTCCAATTTTCCGGAATCACCCCCACTTCAGTTTGTTGATATCCTTCTGTTGAAGACTTATCTCAATTTTCCGACTCAACTTAAAGCTGGACAGATGAAAGTATTATGAATCCTGAATTATTTTTGGAGCAGAAAGATGTTACACCTTTAATGTTGGCGCTAAACCAATTTGCTCTTAAGGTTAACGATGCCAGTGAACGCCAAGAGGTTTTGGAGAGCGCTGGTGTCGATATTGCTCTTCTAAGCAATCTAAAACTGGGTGCAACACCCACTAAATTTGCTCCAGCGTTAGTCGCAGCGTTTAAAATTTATCCCATCTCTAATCGGCGCTTGGATTATCACCCGATGGTGAGTCTACTCAAGTACCTATGCGAACTCGCTCCGCTCTATGGACTAGCTGATCAAGATGTTGCTTTATTCACCCGATTAGTTAAGCAGGGGCAGGAAAATTTTAAGGCTTTAGCAGCTCGTAATGCAGTTGGCAGAATTGAGTCCCCCAAAGGACAAGGCATTGGTACTGGTGTTCTAATCGGCAAGAATCTGCTGCTCACCTGTAACCACATTTTTAGCAAAAGTCAGGTGCAAGAAGCCTGGGTACGTTTTAACTACACATTCGGGAGCTACTCCTTAGACTCAGATGTCTTTGAACTCAATCTGGATACGGCGATACGCTCTAATCAACTCGATTACGCTTTGCTCAAAGTCAAAGGTGAGCCGAGACAACGGATAACTAACTGCATCAATGCCATACTAGATAGTAGTCAGGAAATTCGTCTGATTCACTATCCACGGAGACAGCATGTTGTAATTTCTGGCTTGGGTCAGATTGTGCAAGTGGGAGACGATTACATCGACCACAACATCAGTACCGATGAGGGTTCATCTGGTGCGCCAATTTTTAATCGGGATTGGCAATTAGTGGCTATTCATCGGGGAAACCTGGGTATAGGACGTGTGGGTCGTTCGCTTGAGGCAGGAACTACATCTGGTGTTCCTCTTCGCGCTTTCTGGAAAGACATTCAAACTTCATTATCTTGAGATTGGCAAGGAAGTGATTAATGAGCTTTTGGCAAAACTTCTCAGAAACCTTCAGGCGAGACTCGCCGAAGTATCAAGCCCTTTTCTTACCGGAGTATCGGATTGATGTAGATTACGATACCACACCAATAAACGCGGGGGAAGCCTGCTGAAGAAGGAACGTATCACGCTATTGTTGCCAATAGACAAAAAATCGGTTAAAACCCCTACTAATAATCAGTACCCAAGATTTACTTTTAGAAGGGGGTAGAGTTTTAGGAAAGGGGAGAGCGTTACGCCCGAATGAGGTAGACTTGGTGGTGGGTGGCGCACCTTGTCAGCCTTTTAGTACAGCCGGAAAAAGGGCTTCAGTCTTAGACCCTTGTGGCAGTTTATTTATGGAGTTTGTCCGTGTTGTTCGAGACATTCAACCCCGATTTTTCGTAATGGAGAATGTAAAAGGGTTACTTTCTGCTGCTATTCGTCACCGACCAATTAACCAAAGGGAAGCGGATTATCCACGTAGAACTGCGTCCCTTGACTGTGCGGGAGTGTGCTAGAATTCAAACCTTTCCTGACGACTGGATTTTTTGTGGGTCAATAACGTCTAAGTATAAACAAATTGGCAATGCTGTACCTGTTGGATTGGCACAAGCCATTGGCACTTATCTTTACAGTTTGATTCAAGGAGATAAACCGCGAGGGAAAGAACGGGTTGAACAACTGGTCAAATGCCCTTGCATATCCAATTAATGAGTTCATCCGGGGATGTTGTCGATGAAGTCTGGCGTCAGCAAAAGCCCGGAGTTCAAACTCCGGGCTAATAGCTTAAGTCCATTAAAATGGACTAGAAGTCTTAAGCTGTTCGGCATTCAAACCTGAATGTCTAGAATGGCTCTCATCCTGGTAGTGTGTTTAGCGAAGCCATGCCGCAGGCTTTGCATCTTGCTCACTACCTATACCTAATTTATATGCATGACAGCTTATCCAGTCGTCGTTAGACGACTTGAACTTTTAGCCAGTGGTTTAAACCACTGTCTGGTTAACTTTCTTGATATTCCCAAACTATCCCAAAATTCACACGTCTAATTAATCCTTAGAGGGCCATGTAGTGATTAAGTGACTGACAAACATTGCTAAACATCCAATCCGATCACCCTAAATTCCGGCAAATACTCCACCGTAAACTGATAGGACAACTCCTGACAAGAAAGGGAAGGCAAAGTCAGCCACCATTCCAACACACCCAATTCACCGATTTCCACTGAAGGATTAGCATCAGTCAGCCGAACTTTGAGTTGGGAATGACAACTTACCGGGAGTTGTTCCATCACCTTAACCTGTGCCTCTTGCTCCCGTAAATTTGCCACCGTTAACCGATACCCATACGTCGCCACTTCCCGCTGCTGATTCCCAATCAGCTTCTTATCTATCTGTCGTTCCACCAGATACCGCTCAATTTTCAGCCCATCGTCCACACCTAAATCGATTTGAAACTCTTGACCCGGGGCAATATTCTGAATTTCGCTAGTACCAATAAACGTATTATCGCGAAAGATAGTTATCTGTCCCGGTAATAAAGTAACGCCATTCAAGGGATTCATCACCGTTGCTTTCAGGTAAGCAAAATTAAGTTGGCGCGACATCGCCACATACTCAGCCCGACAGGGATAATCATCTCTGTGGAAAATGGCAACCTTATGGCTCACCCCATCACTGGGAATCGTTGCTTTACTGTCCAGGGTAAAGGTAACAATACCCTTTTGTCCCGGACTTTCCTCCAGTTCCTTTTGGGCTCTCAACCGCTCTAACTCGTCATCTATCGTCGGTTCAGGTTCTGGCGCTATTCCTGCAAATGGCATATTCACCATTGGGGGGCGGGGTGCGTTATGCTCCTTTGGGTTGGTTGTTGTCCGATTTGCCAAAGCGCTAGGCTGTTGCAGATCAATATACCAGGGTGTAATTGGCGGAATTTGTCGCCCTACCCCCGGTTGAGCGGTGGAAAGGGTAAGCGCTACACCTAACCAATCCTCACCCGTGGTTTGGGTAATTTGAGCCAGGTAACTGAGTCGGGCGGTTTGCTGGCTATCTTGCCAATGGACATCATAGACGGGTTGCCAACTTGCCCCCTTAACTCTATAAGAAACTTCTAGCGCCAATTCACCCGCCCCTGCTGGTTCAAGGGTGATAATGATACTAAAGCTGTCATGAATCTGGGGAGTAGAGAGCTGCTGAAACTGCCCTCGCACCGCTTGTAACTGAGAGTTGACCTGTTTCTGATCCTGATCCTGTTGCGCGATCGCACCCGATAAATTCTGCCACCGTTCTCCGACAAAATCCAGCAATTCCCCGATTTGAGTCAAGTTCAACGGTTCAGGATTTTGGGATTTTGTCAAGCGTTCCAGATACTGATTGCCTAAATTTTTGATAAAATTCCGCTGTAAATTCAGCAACGTCAGCATATCTTGTCCCTGACGTCTTTGATCTTCTAACTGACCAATTTCTTCAGACAGTTGGCTAACTTTGGGATGAGTCGCTTCACGAGTGCTGGTTTTTTCCGTCCGTACCTCCAATAATCGCCCCCTTGCATGACCCGTACTCGACACCTGAACGGACTCACTCAGCAGGGTTACGGGCAAATTAGCAATCACCAGTTCCCGTTCCTCACCTGTTAGCTGCACAACGCCTCGGCGCGTAACTAACGCCTGGTTATCATACACTGTAACATTACAAATTTCCGTTTCTACCGTCTTATTCATCCGTTCTTCTTTGTCCTCAAATCAAGCTCCCTACATTCATATCGGAGCCTGAATATAAACCCAAAAATTCAACGTCAAAATACTTAATGTTCAAAACATGATTTTTGACGTTTTAGTACACCTGATTTATCCTCATTCCCAGTCGGTCAATCAGGACATTGCCGGGAAGGTGAGCCATTGCTCACTCTATCAGCCACTATCTCCTGACAAATGCTGAAAGACCTACTCTTAACCACTGTCTCTTTCCCTACTCCCAGACGTGCCATGGCACATCTGGAACATTGCGATCGCAACCGAAAACATGTCGGTCTATGAAATTCATTTTACCGATTCAGGGGTGGGATTTCCGCTAAATCCAGAATCTGGGGAATCAAATCTTCTCGCTTAATCACCATAATATGCACACCCTGACACAATTGTCTCGCGAGTTGGATTTGTTCAGCGGCAATTTTCATCCCTTCTTGCAGTGGATCGGCGGCTTCTGCCAGTCGATCAATAATAGATTGGGGAATGTTGACACCAGGAACGTATTTATTCAGAAATTGTGCATTTTTCGCCGATTTAATCAAAAATATCCCCGCTAAAATCGGCTTATCGGTATTCGCCGCAATCTTATCCATAAACTTTTCCAGCCGCTGGAAATCAGCAATCAGTTGACTCTGGAAAAACTGGGCACCCGCTTCTAGTTTACGCTCAAACCGACGTTGTAATCCAGACCAACTTTTTAACTGAGGGTCAACGGCGGCTCCAGCAAATAACTCTGTTTTTCCATCGGACAAGGGCTTATCATTAGCATCGAAACCGTTATTGAGTTTACTGATTAGCTGGAGCAAACGTACTGATTCTAGATCAAAAACGGGCTTGGCGTCAGGATGATCCCCGACTTTTACCGGATCACCCGTGAGGGCAAGAATGTTACGAATGCCCAAAGCCTGCGCCCCCATCAGATCCGCCTGTAACCCCAATCGATTGCGATCGCGGCAAGCGATCTGACAGATCGGTTCTATCCCATGTTGGACTAAAATAGCGGCGGCGGCTAAAGAAGACATCCGCAACACTGCCCTAGATCCATCGGTAAGATTAACCGCATGGACACGATTCTTCAGTGGTTTTGCCAAGTTAATCATCTGGCTAGCGTCACCTCCTTTGGGGGGGCTAACCTCTGCCGTAATTAAGAATTCCCCTGATTTAACGGCGTCTCGGAATGAGGGTTGAGTAAGGTTTGTCATTTGTCATTCGTCTTATGTCATTCGTCATTCGTCATTCGTCATTCGTCATTTGTCTTATGTCATTGGTAATCCGTTCCCCCATCTTCCCCTGCTCCCCCTGCTCCCCCTGCTCCCCCTGCTCCCCATCTCCCAGACGCGCCATGGCACGTCTCTACAGAGGTGTAGAATACCCCATAGCTGCCTTGACTCGGGAGAGGGTTGAGAGAGCGATCGCTTCTGCTTTCTCACGCCCTTGACGTAAGACTGACTCTAGATAGCCTTTATCGTCCATAACCGCTTGATAATTTTGCTGAATTGGTTTGAGGGCTTCAATCGTGGATTCACTCAACACCGTTTTGAACTGTCCCCACCCCATATCCTGACATTCGGCGGCGACAGCTTCCTGGGTTTTCCCCGACAGTAGGGTATAAAGGGTGAGTAAGTTATGACACTCTGGACGTTCTGGATTATCAAATTCTAGCCCCTTAATCGGATCAGTTTTACAGCGCTTAATTTTCTTTTGAATCTCCTCTGGAGAATCCAGCAGATTAATCCGACTCATTTCCGAGGGGTCAGATTTGGACATTTTCTTCGTGCCATCGGTGAGACTCATCACCCGCGCTCCTTCTTTGCGGATTAAGGGTTCGGGCAGTTTCAGCACAGGCTTTTTCTTGCTGCCATACTGGTCATTAATCCGAATCACTATATCACGAGTCAGTTCGATATGTTGCTTTTGATCTTCTCCCACGGGGACTAAGTCCGCATCATACAGCAAAATATCGGCTGCCATCAGCACCGGGTAATCCAGTAAACCCGTACTAACATTTTCGCCCTGCTTCACCGCCTTTTCTTTAAACTGAATCATCCGTTCCAGCCAATTTATAGGCGTGACGCAGTTAAACAGCCAGGTGAGTTCACAGTGAGCGGGGATGTGAGATTGAACAAAGATCGTTGAATCGTTCAAATCCACGCCACAGGCTAGATATAGCGCCGCGATCGTGTAGGTATCGGCGGCTAGAGTTGCTGGATTATGGGGAACCGTAATCGCGTGTAAATCGACGACGCAAAAGAAATTTTCATACTGACTCTGGGCTTCTACCCAATTACGGATTGCTCCGAGATAGTTACCCAGGTGAAGATTTCCAGTTGGTTGAACTCCAGAGAGAACGCGCTTTTTGCCCATTGATATTGGTTAAGGATTTGGAAGAGCAAAGGTGGCGATAGTCCCAGGCTTGTACCTGCTTTCGGGTCAAGCGCTGGAGGATTCGCCGTGAAACGGTGCAGATTTTTGGCAGGAACCTGAAAAACCTTCTCCTCTAAGGGGGGTAAGGTGAGCCAGGATTTACCGAGCTACGCTAACGCCGATGAGGGAACGATTGATAATTTTTTGATGATCTGCTCTATCAATTTTGCCATTACCTCGGTCGTTATGGCAGGAAAACGGTATTTTTTTGTTAATTGTAAAGTTTTTGCTAAAATCACTATGAAATCTAAACGCCAAAATCGCTTGCTGTTCTCAGGTAGGACTAGATGGGCGGAGATTAAACAATCGGTGATCAGTGTCTGGAAGCTCAAGACGCAGCAGTTCCTCGGGGTTGGACGTAGAACTGGATTCACACCTTGAGGAAATTTCCAACTCCAGTCGTTGTGCAAATGGCAAGCACGGCTGATCATTCAATTGGTGATAACCTTCTTAAATTTTGATTGAACGGCTCATGGCTAAAATTCAATTTATTAAAGGCATTGACGAAGAAGTTGTACCTGATGTGCGCCTGACTCGCTCTCGTGATGGCAGCAATGGTACGGCAACATTTTATTTTGATAATCCCAAGGCGCTCAATGGCAACTATGGTGAAGAAATAACAGGTATATACCTGATGGATAAAGAAGGAGAACTGGTCAGCCGAGACGTTAAAGGCAAATTTGTCAATGGACAACCGACGGCATTAGAAGCAATTGTGATCATGAAATCGACAGAAGAATGGGAGCGCTTTATGCGTTTCATGGAGCGCTATGCTGAGGAGAATGGTTTAGGATTCAGTAAATCTTGATTCTCCTACAGCTTAAGGTAAATGGCACGGAAGGGGAAGTCTGAAAGCCCCTCTAAGAAGAAATATATTCCGCTTCCCTCTCCTTGTAGGAGAGGGCAAGGGAGAGGAAATAGAGGAAATAGAGGAAATAGAGGACATGATATGACTCATCAGCCTCATCCTAATACAGGCTCAAGATCGATCGCGACTGCTGTGGTGACAGTCAGTGATACGCGATCGCAGAACTCTGATCGCAGTGGTTCGTGCATCCAGCAATTGCTGCGTGATGCAGGTCATGCGGTTGTTGCTTACGAAATTCTCAAGGATGAACCGAACCAGATTCAGACGTATCTGCAAGCCCTCGCCCAGCGTTCGGATATTCAGGCTGTCGTGGTTAACGGGGGTACAGGGATTGCGGCGCGAGATACCACCTATGATGCCTTAGCGAGTTTATTAGAGAAGACTTTACCCGGATTTGGTGAGGTCTTTCGTTGGCTCAGTTACCAAGAGATTGACTCACGCGCGATCGCGTCACGGGCTGTCGCTGGAGTGTATCGCCGTAAGCTAGTTTTCTCTCTTCCTGGTTCTACGGGAGCGGTCACCCTCGCCATGGAGAAGCTCATTTTACCAGAGTTGATTCATCTGGTCACTCAGTTGGAGAAGTGACATCCTCCCACAACAAATTAAAAATTATGGTGCGTTGCTCCCCCAAACCCCCACAGTTACAGCGCTTTTCAAGTAAGTGAGGTACACATACAGATCCCCGACTTCTCCAAGAAGTCGGGGATCTTGCCTAGAGACTGTACCTCATCAACCTGAAATCTGCTGTAGATAAATTTTCCCAATTAATTTTTTGGCTCAGGAGTTGACAAGCTCAAAAATGTTCGTTATATTTATTAAGGTCTGAGAAACAAGCCCCCATCGTCTAGAGGCCTAGGACACCTCCCTTTCACGGAGGCGACAGGGATTCGAATTCCCTTGGGGGTATTAAAATATTAAAGGTAGAGGCGTTACATGTAACGTCTCTACTATTTTTTTGTGTACTATTTTGGGCATTGGGCACTAACTAGGGCTTGCTGCACAACTCCAAAACCCTTAGCTATCAATGTCTTGAGTTGCATTGACCTTGGTTTATCTTCAAGCACATAAGGTTTAACCCATCCAAACCCTTGCACCGCGATAGCGTGAAAATGTACTGTAGCTCCCCCAGCTCCCCCAGCTCCCCCAGCTCCCCCAGCTCCCTCACCCCTCTGGTATCTCTGGCGTTTCTGGTATCTCTGGCGTTTCTGGTATTTCTGGCGTCTCTGGCGTTTCCGGCGTTTCCGGGTTCTCTAGCTGACTGGATATGGTTTGAAACCGCTCAGGCGAACCCAGAGAGTAATCCTCTAGGCGAAAATCCCCAAAGGGTGTCTTTTCCAAGCGCGATCGCAAAGCTTCATCGACAATTACACCAGGGGTTTTATTCTTCACGCCAATAATAATCATACTCCGTTGGTAAGACGTGGCATCTTGATCCGGCTGACAATTGTCTCCGTTAAATTGACCCAGATTTAATAGGCGATAATTTTCGACTGAGGCTACATCCCGAAATAACTTTTTGGCTAACAGTTGGATTTGCTCCGCTCGTTGAAAGGCTCGCTGTTCTTCTCCCACGGGAGTTCCCTCACAGGAAGCGGTTCCCACGGAAATAATTTCACTGGGATTTTCCATCAGGCTCTGTATCCCTTCGTCCTCTAAATTAGACCGTAACGCATCAATAGGGATAATCTGCTGATTATAGTTAACTTGAAACGTACTCCCCAGTTTCCATTTATATTCCCGCGACAGTACAGCCACACTAAATTCAGCGGTTCTCCCTTCACTATCGGCTCCCTCAACATAAGGAAAATAATCCACATCTCCCTTTCGTTGCGGCGCTTGCGCTGGAGTAAAAATCCAAACCCATTGAGAATTTAACCCGCCTGAACCGATAATTCCAATCCCTAAAATAACCAGTATCGCTAACACTAAAATCACCACTTGCCAGCGCCCAGAGTGGCGTTCTGGGGCGGGTTCGGATTGAGGGAGGGGAGCGACTCCCACTTTCAGAGTTTCGGTCAATGTGGCGGGTTGATGCTCCAAGGCGTCCAGGCGTTGTAAAATAGCTTGGGCAGTTGGCGGGCGATCGCGAACCTGTCGCGCC
>JGI11783J13700_1072753_pt1 | contig 10288 bp, 6 predicted proteins | sample ElkSlonscriptome_6_FD_13700 | JGI IMG/M metagenome (IMG submission 13700)
AGGCGGGGATTCCCATCATCACTGATGAGGTTTCCTGGTTCTACGAGCCACCTTACTTTTTGGAGTTTCCTCCTCTAAGCCGCGGGTCATCTCATCCCCAGGCGTAACTTTCCGAGTGCCCCTCGGTAGTTGAGCTAGTCCTTGCAGCGCTTTCATTAAGATATTAATGGCAGCATTTACGTCTCGGTCGTCAACGTACCCACAGTGGTAACATTTGTGAGTACGGGTAGACAAAGCTTTCTTAACTTCTTGTCCACAATTGGAGCGAGCGCTCTTTAGGCGAGCCAACGCCGTCAACTGGAAGGACTTCAGGGTCAAAATGAATAAACAATAGAGTTTTTGGTAACTCCCTGAGATTCGTTCAATTTTTCCCTACACCCTACACCCTACACCCTACATCCAGTAGTACCTTCAAGTCCCTTGTCACCCCCTCAGGGGTAGTAGTGTACGCTTGCCAAGCTAATTCTAGGGTTGCCATTTCACTCCAAAAATCATTGGTATTTCGTAACGCTAATAATCGTGAGGCGCATTCATCCCGGTTGATGACACTGCACGCCCAGGTTACCAGATTTTCAAAGTTTACTGCTTGTCCTGTGGGGTAACTCCAGCGTGTGCCAAATTTAGCGATTTCCCCATTGGGATAGTACCAGCGAGAGGCGATTTTTGCGGTTTGTCCATTGGGATAGTTCCAAATTGCGCCAAATTTTGCTGTTTGTCCGTTGGGATACTGCCAATTATCACCGATTTTCGCCCGTTGTCCATTTGGATATTCAATGATAGCCCTTCCCCAGGTATCGGCTAATCCACAGGCGAATTGTTGCTGACTCTCGACTAATCGCACTAGATTGCTATTTCCGTCAGATAGTCGCGCCAATCGCGTCATGATGGTGAGATCCAGACATTCGCGGCTAGCGGTTGGCGGTGGAATGGTTTCTACTGCTGAGGGTTGGGCGGTGTCACAGTATTGCGCTTCTAGGGTAGCCAGGTTTTCGTCGTCTAAACCTTGTTGTATCGCGAGGCGGCGTACCTGGCGAATTTGACGGCATTGAGTAGACGTGGCGTCAGCGCGATCGCGACTTATGCCCAGCACCAGTAGGGGTAATAGAAATAGTACCACCCGAATCGCCTGTTTCATAGATACAAATCATCCTTATCTTCGATAATCCCCATATCTGAATTATTGTAAGGGATAAGGGGTCAAACCCCTCGTTGGTTGATCAGAGTCTCCTTGGAGTTGATGAGTAAGTATCACAGAGAAATGGCTGCTGAGAAATATGCTCATCTCTGTATCTATCCCTAAAATCTAAGCATGATTAGGGTTTTCAGGTTTCTTGAAGTGACAGATGGTTAATTTAACGGACAGACCTCAGTTTATGCGGTTTGCCGTTTAAGGGAAATACTAAGGATTTAACATCCCCCATCAAGTTCATCTTTTCGGGTGAACTTAAGCCGTCTATAAGAATGATAAAAAATCACCCTTGTGGATGAACTAAACGGATGAAGTAAGCGATCAACGAGTCGATGTAAATTACAATTATAATGTTTTTACAAATAAAGTTAGTCGCTATAACCAATAAGGAGTCGGACAAAAGCAAAGTTAACGCTTGAGATTAGGCAACCAAAAACAGTAAAAATTAATTTTTTTTAATATCTCTTAATACAAGCTAAATACTTTATGCCCAACTACTTAATATCGCTGACCCCCAACAACAAGATAGCAATGATCCAGGAGCAACTATGCAACTCATAATAATCTTACACCTCATCAAATTAGTTTTGGCTCTCTCTCTGTGTGGATTTTTACTCTACTTGTTATGGAAAAAACGACAACAGTTTATCCAAAAGCGTGCTGATCTCAAGAATGGTATGAACCATTGTCTTGTAACCTACATTGAGCCGACTAAGTTCGGAGATTTTCCTAGATTTATGTCCACGGGGACAATAGCAGCCTTAGAATATGATGACAATCATGTCCGTTGTCTCATTCAAAAACCAAAAGTACCTCTGCAAACGATTGAATTTGCTTCAAACACTAACGTTACACTATTTCATCCTAAATCGTCGCTGATTAAATTTACAACGCTAATTAAATTTACGCCTAAACCTTCATATAAAACTCCTGTTAGCCCCTCCAGTTATTACTTTGCTGCTATCAATGCTCTAGGGCAAACCGATCAGAATAAAACTAAACAATTATTTGCCCAAATAGAACCCCTATTCAAAACAACAGGGGTCAAAATGGTCAAGCAAAAACGATGGATCAATGTTTTTGCTTATCTTTTTATTATTGCTGCAATTGGTGGTATCATCATCGCCATTGACAGTGGTTCCCGTGCCGCCTTATATCATGGACCTACCTTAGTGGCGACAACAAACCAAGGTGAGGTTGTGACTGCTAGCAGTCACTATCTTTATCAGTTCGATACTCAGGGTCAAGTTCAAAATCGATACCCCTTAGAGGTTTTAGGAATTAAAAACTTAACCGATATTCATGCCCTTGATCCCAATCAAGTATTAATCGGCGATTGGGAACGCGGGAATATTCAACGATGCCAACTTGACCAAAATCGTTGTGAGCCATTACCTAGATTTCAGTCGAATCTCGCCAACTCTTCTCCGTTTCAAGGGGCATTTAAGTTTGTCGTTGATCCTCAACACGATCTAATTTATGCAACCCACACAGGAGAGCATCGCTTACTGGTTTTGGATCAGGATGGACGAGAAATTGAACATACACGGGGCAAGGATTTATTACTCTGTTATCCCAATGGAATAACTCTGAGTAATGAAGGAAAATTAGTGGTTGCTGATACCAATAATTTTAGACTATTAACCTGGTCAACAAATTCCCAAGGATTGAATCTCACTCCCGATCAATCAATTGATATGATTCAAGCGCCTAGACCGGAAACTAGCTGCATCCCGATTGAGCAAGCCCCCAGCCAAATCCCCCTCGTGAAACGGTTTAACTCCGTATTTGATCCTGTCATAGAGTATGACGTAAACAGAGATGCGATCGCCTTAAACCCAGCTCGCCAAGGTCGAGTTTTTCCTGTCTTTGTGCAGCAAGATAATCAAGGGTTTTGGTGGGTGTTGATTGGGGATAAAAATTTGGTTCGGGAGGATTTATTACGCTTTGATTCAAACTGGCAAAATCCAATTCGGATTGATCTACCGGATTCAGCGAATAATTTTAATATCGCTGTCGGATCAGATCAGCTCATTTTGACCCAACCGAGTCGTTATCGTCTGTTATCAGTTTCTTTAACCGATCTCACTGTCCAACCCTTTGGAGATGACAGGTTTGAGGCGATGATGCAACAAGAACAAAAGGTAAAAGCGAAGTTATGGCGGTTTTATCTGTTTAGTTTATTTGTGCCGGTTTTCGGATTAGTGGGTTTGGGTGTGTTAGCTATCTTTGATTTTCAACAACAATGGACTGATATGATAAAATTTTAAACAACAGTTGTCTATTGAACCCTTCACTTCGTTCGAGGGCAGGCTCCATGACGCTCGCGCATCTGTCCAGATTCTCGTATCTCGTTCCTCGCTATAGCGAAAGCTTCACGCTTCGCTCTTCCTAGACATGATAGAACGCAACTTGGTATTATGCCAAGCACCAATAGGGGTAATAGAAATAGTACCACCCGAATCGCCTGTTTCATAGAGACAAATCATCCTTATTCTAGAGAATCCCCATATCTAGATTATTTTAAAGGATCAGGGGTCACACCCCTCATTGGTGGAGAAAAGTCTTCTCGAAGTTTATCGGTAAGTGTCACAGAGAAATGGCTGCTGAGAAGGATAATACTCTCGGTTTCCTAGCCTTCGATACAACAACGCTCAAAGCTTTACTGGATGAAGGGTTCAAGGGTTTGAGGCGTCCTTTAAAATTACAGTTCTCATATTTTGTCTGACTCAACCTCAGTGTATATACGGATTTTGATTGCAGTAGTTATTAACAAATTCCCGTAATTTACCCGATTTTTTCAGGCTGGGCTTTTGAATAAGATTAACTTGTAAATCAAACAAAGCTTTTGAGGAATTCAAGCCAATGATTCGTAAGACCCTAATCGCTTCTACTTTAGTTTTGTGCGGTACTGTTGGATTCACTTCTTCGGCACAAGCTCAGGAAAGTACTGATGTTAATTTTACTGCTAATGTGCCTGCATCTTGTACGTTTAGCGATGTTGTTGATGGAACGTTAGGACTCCTCGCCGGAACCACACTAACCAGTGCTGTTGCTGATGGTGGTACGGCTGGTACTGCCAAACTTACCTGCAACAATGTTCTTGCCACACTAGAAGCAGATGCTCCTGCCCAACAAGGAACAGTTGATGGTTACGATCATAGTACCGCATTAACCACTGTTGCTGTTACAGGTACCGGTGCTAACGCTGTCGTTATTGGAACACCTGATACTCCAACAGCCGTACCTCTTCCAGGTGAAACGGATCTGATAGTTGACATGACAACAACTCCGGCGACGGGATTTATTCCTAGTGGTGACTATGACTTTTATGTGCGGTTGACTGTAGCTCCCTAGCCACAAGGTTCTTCGTCAATCTTCGCTCTTGTCTAGTCAATTAGCTGCTGGGGAAATCTAGGGGAATGTAACCCTAGCAGCTATTTATTCGCTTGGAAAATACTTGAACAGACAAAATTTAGCATCATGCTTGATTACACTAAAAAGATTACCTTTTTTTCTAAGCTTGCTGTCAAAGCGTTTCAAATAGGTAGCGGTGCTTTATCAGCCACTTTCCTGTTGAGTAGCACCGCATTAGCACAGCTTGGCGCATCGCCATTAATTATTGAAGCCGAGACTAACCGGGGTCAAGCGCAAACAATGATTAATGTGATTAATGCTGGTGATACACCCTTACGGGCAAGAATTTACACTGAACCTTTTACATACGATCGCGATAAAGGATTTCAAACCTTACCCTCTGATACGAATGATCTTAGCCCCTATCTGCAATTTTCCCCCAGAGAATTAACCATACCACCAGGAGTCACGCGGCGGGTACGTCTAAGAGCAATCCTGGCTCCCAGCTTACCCGATGGAGAATACCGCACAGCCGTTTTTGCTGAAACCTTAAAAGAGTCGGTTAATGGTAGTGGTAAAAACGTGGGGGTTATCACTCGCGTAGCGACAACGGTTTATATCCGTAAAGGGGATGTCTCTCCTAACTTAACCGTTGATAGCGCTCAGTTTAATGCCAATCAAAAAACACTTCAATTATTGGTTGAAAATATCGGCGATGCTTCTGTCCGGTTAGGGGCTAACTGGCAGTTAAAGCAGGGAGAAAGAATTATCCAAACAGGAGAATCCGTTCCGACTGCTATTGTAGCACAAAGCGATCGAAACTTGATATTGAATAATCATCCCGAATCGGAAGCGTTAGCACTTCTTCCTGGTAACTACCAACTCACTGGAGAATTAATTTGGGGTGATGATAATAGCAACCAACTTCCCTTCAGCGTTACTCTCACTGTTCCTGAGCAATAAAACATTGATCCGGGCAAATTGTTCATTATTGATTGTTCATCGTTGATTGTTGATTGCGATCAACTATGAACTATGAACGTAAAATCCACCTTTTTTAAGCAGACGTTAATATCTGCCCTATGTTTCATGCCGTACCCCCTCACTCACCCCCAGAAATTGTACACCACGTAACTCCCGAAAAGGCAGATAAAGTTGGCGAACATCCATTTATAATCGCCAACACGCCAGCCTCTCCCAGCCAAAATCCTGTTGCGTCTCATTCGATTCCGAGTTCACCGGAATTATTCTTACCCGAATATTCAGACTCGAATTTGCCGACTTTGCCAGAAGAAATAGAATCATCTAACGCCGCCAAACTCGGACAACCGATTTCAGTCAGTATCTCCGATAATCAGTCAAGACAACCAGAATTTTCTGCTTCTACTCCTTCTATTCAATTCAATCCCGTCAATCTGGATCTGACTCTCTATCCGGCTGAACTAAATAATTCAACATCGAATAGTTTACCTTCCCCAGAAAACTCAAATCCTAGCTTAAATCCCGCCAATTCAACACCGGAACCCGAAAACATCGCTGACGAAGAACCCACACCCCAACCTGACACATTCCCCCCCCAAAACCCAGATATATCAACCCTTCCAAAAAATCAATTTTCAATCGCCCAAGTTCCCGATAATTTCTCCTCCTTTCTGGTAGGAATAAAAGTCAACAACCGCCCGGTAATTACTAGCACCTTAATTCGGGGACAAGAAGATGGAGAAGCCGCGATTAATTTTGAGCAATGGTTATTACCTTACGACGCCATCGTTAAAGCCTTAAAATTAACCGCTACTATTTTACCCGACAATCAAATCGAACTGCGATCGCCTACCCAGGTTATTCGCCTCAACCCCAGTCAAATCAAGACTGATCCGGAATTAGGATTAGTGTTTTCGGTGGCGGATGTGCGAACCTTATTCGGGGTAGAAATCGAATTTGATATTATTGATTATGCGGTTTCTATCCAAGCCCCCTGGTTAAATCAACGGCGTCAACGGGGAAAACGAGAAGTTATTATCCAAACCGAAGGATTACCCCGAATTGCGCCATCTGGGTTCTCCCTTTCCGCTGTCGAACAACGAATTGATGCCAGTGGAACGGCGACTCAATCACCGAACTATCGGGGAAATGTATCCGCTGTGGGCAGTATTTTTGGGGGGAGTTGGTATATCCGCGCCAATCAACCCCAACTCTTCTCCTCCGATACCTGGAGTTTAGCGGAAGCGCGATTTCAACGCCAAACGGATACGGCGGATTATATTATTGGATCTCAACCCCCTTTCTGGCGTAGTCAAAGTCCCGGAGATTATTGGGGATTCACCACGATTCAACGCAATGGTTTTATCCCTCAACTTCAACTCTACGGCGGTTCTGATCCCCGTCAACGCCTACAAGCCGCGCAAATCGGGCGCACGATTTCTGGAACAGCGGAACCGGGAACATTGGTGCGTTTGGTGCGAGGATTAAGTGATGACGCGATCGCAGAAGTTCTGGTGGATTCTTCGGGTGTTTACCGCTTCGAGGATGTGGAATTCGAGAGTCAATCGTTTAATAATTATCGTATTTTACTCTATCCCCAAGGGCGACTCACGGAAACCCCAGAAATTCGAGACGCTACCTTTTCCAATGTCCCCGGACAAATCCCCGCCGGATCAACAGCCGTTATTGTGTCTGGAGGATGGCGGCGACAATTGTCGGGTTTGAATCAAGAAATATTGGGCAATTTTACCGACGTTCAAGGTGGAGTGATGGGGCGTTGGGGGGTTTCTAATAGCCTGACATTAGGGGCTGGTGCGGTTTATGACGAATCGTTTCGGGGATTAGCAGAAGCCTTTTTTCAGCCAGAAGGCTTCCCTTTAAAAGCCGCCGTCTCGGTTCTCAGTGGTACAGAGGAATCCGACTGGGATATTAACGCCAACATACTCTTTGAACCCTCCCCTAATTTTACCGCCCGTTTCACAAGCGATCGCTTCGCCCAACGGTTGAATGCCACCTTCCAAGTGTTACCCGGTTTCACCCTATTTGCCAATACCAGCACCAATGATGCAACGGCGGCTGGTGTACAATTCGCTTTAAGCAGCAAAAACGCCTTTACCTTTGCCCGTCTCAGCGTCGATACCCAAAGCCGTTTCCGGTGGAACTTGATTCAACGCCTGAATCAATGGGAATTTCGGTCATTGGGGAATGAAATTAGCACCCAATCTGAACTCGGTTATCGTTTCTCAGATAGCTTAAGTACGGGTCATTCCCTGGTTCTCGGTTATGATACCCGTAACCAAAATGGTCATAATTATTTAGCCAGCCTCACTTGGCGTTATCGTTCCCTCCAAAAATCGGGGAATGGAAACCCCCTCTGGGATGCCCAACTAGGGTATGGTATCGGTTCTCGCGGTTCCGGAATTGTCGCCTCAGTCGGAACCTCGATTTTACCGGGTTTACGCCTACAAGCGCGATATCAAGGGATATCCGTAAGTTCCGATAACGCCGCCTTCAGCTTAAACCTCGTCTCCAGTCTCAATCTCCAGCAAGGGATTACCGCCAGAGATACCAAAACCAACTATCTCCGCACCCAAGGCGGACTCTTGATTCAACCGTTTTTTGACCGCAATCAAAATGGTCAACCTGATCCGGGGGAAAAATACTACACCGACTCTACCTTACTCCTGGTGAACCAGCAGTCTCTGGGATCATTACGCGCCGATATCCAAGAGGATCGCATCATCATGAATTTACCGCCTGGAACCTACCGCCTCGACTTTGATCCGGCGGGTTTTCCCTTTGATTGGCAAGTGATTAATCAAGCCTTGGCGGTGGAGGTAGTGGCGGGAAGTTATACCCCAATTCTTATTCCCCTGGTTCAGTCCTACACCATATCGGGAATTGTCATCGATAACCAAGGTCAACCCGTGAGTGGGGCGAGAGTTGAAGCCATCTCAACAGATGCTGGTACTCAATCATTTTCCATCACCAACGATGCTGGCGTCTATTATTTAGAACGGTTACAGCAAGGAACATACCGCCTGCAAATCAACAATCAGCCTGGGTTTCCCCAGACGATTGATCTGAAAAATAGTTCGGAATTGTTCCAAGAACTGAATCTGAATTTACCGACCTCTGTAGATAGCTAATCTAACTATTTTCCTTTATAATATGAGGACTTAAGGACTATCGCTGACTTCGGTTGTCTGACTTTTGACCTCTGACTCGTTATACACCCATTGCAAATCCAGATGAATTTTTAACTGTTCTAAAAGTTCCGAAAATTGAATTGGTTTGGGCAGAAAACCATCACATCCTGCCTGACAACTTTGCTGACGATTGTAATCAAAAACACTGGCAGACATGGCAATAATTGCCACAGTTTGAAACTGAGGCTCTTGGCGTAGCTGTCTAATCGCCTCGAAACCATCCATCACTGGCATCACTAAGTCAGTAAAAATAATATCGGGTTTCAACATCCTGGCTTTATGTAATCCATCTTGCCCATCTGTTGCCTCAATCAGTTTAAATCCTAACGGTGTCAACAAATCAACCAATATCGAGCGATTTTCCCATTTGTCATCTATCACCAAAATTTTATAGGGTAAGCCCTTAAATCCAGTAATTGCGCCAAAATTCGTTTGATTGCCCTCTCTCCATTCCTGAACCTCCGGCAACCTTAAATCCAGCCAAAAAATACTCCCCTTTCCTAAAAAACTTTTAACCTGAATTTGCCCTCCCATCATTTGCATGAACCGTTGAGCGATCGCGAGTCCCAATCCTGTTCCTTCTACTTGACGAGAATGCTCACCCATTTGATGAAACGGTAAAAATATTTCGGCTACTTGTTCGGGTGTCATCCCGATGCCCGTATCTTCAATTTGAAACCGAAGTTTGCCGATTTCTGGGGAGTTTTCCGCTACAATATCCGTCCGGAGTGAATGTTGATTTAACTCAGACTCTTCTCCCTGATTCTGCCCATTTTCCATCTCGGTTACATAGCCAACCTTAAACACCACCCCACCCGCTTGGGTGAACTTAATCGCATTACTCAACAAATTCAGCAACACCTGTCGCAACCGTTGCTGATCTCCCCGCACAGCTACAGGTAGTGAGGCAGAAAATTGCTCAGTAAACGCAATTCCTTTTTGGTCGGCACGAATGCGAACCAGTTCAGCAATACTTTTAAGAAATTGAGGCAAATGAAACTCACTCGGATGGAGTTCCATTTTTCGCGCTTCAATTTTAGACAGGTCTAAGATATCATTAATTAGAGTAAGCAGATGTTCACCACTGTGCTGAATAATTTCTAAACCATCCTGTTGTTTAGTACTCAAACTTTTTTCTCGCTTGAGAATTTGAGCATAGCCCAAGATACCATTCAGGGGTGTTCTCAATTCGTGGCTCATGTTTGCCAGGAATTCACTCTTAGCGCGATTGGCAACATCAGCCGCTTCCTTAGCCGTCTGTAATTCCTGAGTTCGCTGTTGAACGTTCACTTCTAAGGTGCGGGAATAGTCCTCTAACTGTTGCTTGGCGGCGGCTAAATTAGCATTGGTGGCTAACAGCGCTTGTTCTTTTTGTCCCAGTGTGTTCATCAGTTTCTGGAACGACATTGAGAGTCTGGCTACCTCATCTTTCCCCGGTAATACTTTGATTTTCACGTCTTTTTCACCCCGTTGCAGGCGATCGGCGATCGCCGTAATCACCAGTAGGGGACGAGTGATACGTTCAACAAACAGCCAACTCCCACTGGCAAAG
>JGI11783J13700_1087181_pt1 | contig 10158 bp, 7 predicted proteins | sample ElkSlonscriptome_6_FD_13700 | JGI IMG/M metagenome (IMG submission 13700)
AGCGAAGCAACATCTGGTTTCCCCCTTTTGAAGGGGGACGGAAGGGCGATCTAAAGGCGAAGGGGGCTGGGGGGTTAGGTTTGATGTTCATTTTTCCAAATGGCGTGAAAAGTCAGCAGCTTCTCCAGGTTTTCTTAACTGAGCCGCATTGTTTACTACCGCCAGATGGCATCGGCTACCTGACAGACATCATACATGGCGGAAACATCGTGAACCCGGAGAGTATCAGATCCTGCCGCAATCGCCGCACAGCAAGCCGCCGCCGTTCCCCAGACTCGTTGCTTGGGATCAGGTTGGTTAAGAATGTGACCGATAAAACGTTTGCGAGACACGCCGACTAAAATAGGCACACCGAGAGAACGAAAAGTAGCAAGTTGTCGCAGCAGTTGTATATTTTGCTCAGCGGTTTTGGCGAACCCAATCCCCGGATCAATGATCAGGCGCGATCGCACAATTCCCGCATTCATAGCCGCCCGAATTTGACCCTCTAGAAACTCGTAGATTTCGCCAATGAGGTCATGATAATCAGTCAGTGTTTGCATCGTTTGGGGGGTTCCCCGGATATGCATCAAAATGATTGGCACACCCAATTGGGCAACCACAGGAAACATATCCGGGTCAAACGTACCACCAGAAATATCATTGACCATATCCGCCCCCACCGCCACCGCTGCTTTCGCGACAGAGGCTCTCGTAGTATCCACCGAGATCGGAATTGATAGGGAGGAACGCACCGCCTTGACCACAGGGAGTACACGCTGGAGTTCTGCGGCTTCCGAAACCTCCTCAGCCCCCGGTCGAGTGGATTGTCCGCCGATGTCCAGAATATCCACACCCGCCTCGACCAGCCGTTGGGCTTGTGCCAAAGCTGCTGCTGGGGTATTAAACTCTCCCCCATCACTAAAACTATCCGGCGTCACATTTAAAACGCCCATGAGGTAGGTACGTTCTCCCCAACAGAACGAACGTTCTCGGATGGTTAGTTGTCCTTTGTCATTCGTCATTTGTCCTTTGTCATTCGTCCGACTAAGCTGTTCGGCGTTTAAACCTTAATGTCAAGAATGGCTCTCATCCTGGTAGTGCGTTTAGCGAAGCCATGCCGCAGGCTTTGCATCTTGCTCGGTGCTAATACCCAATTTAAATGCATGACAGCTTATCGGTTGTTTTCGACAAATGACCCCTGAATGATGAACCCTGACCGATGAACCATGAACTATTCATAATTAACAATTCTGGCAAATCCCCCCGGATCTAGACTAGCTCCGCCAACTAGCACCCCATCAATTTCAGATTGCTTCATAATCTGATCAATATTCGCCGGCTTGACCGAACCCCCGTATTGAATCGGTACATCTGCAACTTTCAGTTGAGAGCGAATCAAACCCATGATCCGATTGGCTTCTGCGGCTTCACAGGTATCCCCTGTGCCAATTGCCCAGATCGGTTCATACGCGATCACCAGTTGCTGCTGATCCACATCCACCAAGCCTTCTACAAGTTGCTGGCTGATGTGAGATTCCGTTTCTCCAGCATCCCGTTGTTGCTTTGTTTCACCGACACAAAGAATCGGAATTAACCCGTGACGCTGGGCGGCGAGGAGGCGCTGGTTCACGGTTTTGTCCGTTTCACCAAAGTACTGACGTCGCTCACTGTGACCGACAACCACATAACGCAAGCCGAGTTCGGTCAACATGGGACCAGAAATTTCCCCGGTGAAAGCGCCTTCATCTTCCCAGTGGATATTCTGCGCCCCAAGCTGCACACGGCTATTGTGCAGATTTTTGGACATTACTCCCAAGTCTGTAAAGGGAACGCACAGAACAACTTCCCGCTCTGGGGGTGTTTGCTCCAGCTTGGGCATAAATTCTTGCAAAAACTCAGAGGACTCCCTTTGAGTTTTGAACATTTTCCAGTTACCGGCAATGACTATTTTTCGCACAGCTTAAATAAAATCGTCTCAATCTTGATGCATCCTTCAGTTTATAGCCTTGAGGCGCAATTGACAGACCCAAGTTAGCTGTTTTAGGGCGACAATCGAAGTCTAACTCCTACTGCATCAATGGTCTAGCGATCGCGCCATGGCGCGTCTCTACTGTGGCAAACTATGAGCAGGCGCGTCTGGAGGGGGGTAGGGACGGATTTTACCGATAACTTGACTAAACCCGCCCTTCTAAGCTGGAGAAGTAGGAGGAATAATGAGAACAATGTTTGGCTGGGCTTTTGTGGGATTGGCAATTTCTGGCGGTTTTACGTCAGATCTTGCCTTTAAAGCTCAGGACTATGATTCTATTCCAGTTAGTCAAGCGGCAAATCGTGCTGAGGATGCTTCTAGAGGAGGGGAAGTCTGTACAGAAGCCCCTTGCTACGTCTGGGAAACAGAGGACGAGGAACTGATAGATTATTCTGACTTGTCACGGGATGTAGAAAACCTCTCTCTTACCAGAAAAGAGGCTTTGATTTTCCCCCCTTCCCAGACGTTACTGACCGATACTTCAACTATTACCGTCTCAGAATCGATGAATCCTGCACCAGAGGAGAGGGAACAATTCCAGCACGTCATGGACTGGGCAATTGCCCAACACCTGGATGAGCAACCGATGACGGATATTATACAGGCGATCGCACACCGATTTGTGGGGACACCCTATAAGGCAGGCTTATTAGACCAATCGCCAGAGGAAACCTTGGTGGTAACGCTTCAGGCATTTGACTGTGTGCTATTTGTGGAAACGGTACTCGCGATCGCACGAACTCTAGCGCAACAGGATTATTCCTATCCCACCTTTGTCAATCACCTTCGCAATCAGCGTTACCAAAATGGTCAACTCGATGGCTATTGTAGTCGTTTGCATTACTTCTCAGCCTGGATTCAGGATAACCAGAAACGAGGAACTGTAGCCAATATTACCCAGGCGCTGGGAGGAATCTCCTTAAATAAGCGGCTTAATTTCATGAGTACCCACCGCCACCGTTATCCTCAACTGGTTAATAATCAGGCAAATTACCAGTGTATTTTAGAGATGGAAGATCAGCTTAATGCTGTTCCCTTTAACTATATTCCCACCGAGCAAATTCACCACAGCTATGATCAGCTACAATCTGGAGATATTATTGGCATCGCTACGACTATTGCGGGATTAGATGTTACCCATACCGGATTCATTGATCGCCAGCCAGATGGTAGAATTCGTTTGATTCATGCCTCACCCGCTGGAGAGGTGACGATTTCCCAAGATTTACAGCAGTATGTAGGCAAGATCAAAAACGCGATCGGTATTGTAGTCGTTCGTCCGATTGGCGTTAGTGAGTGAGTACGTTGACCTCTCCCTGGTAAGCTGTCATGCATTTAAATTGGGTATTAGTAGCGAACAAGATGTAAAGCCTACGGCATGGCTTCGCTAAACGCACTACAAGCATTTCGCCATTGTTAAGGTTAAGATTTAAATGCCGAACAGCTTATGCATACCAGGGATTCTAAAAGACTACTTCGAGACGGATTTAAATACCGACTCTTCGTGTTGTCTTAGAAAACCTTTCCGATTGTTAAATAGGATATTACTTGTGTGGATATCTACATTCTTGCCTTATTGATCATTGGCTTACTACTCCTGTTGGTCACAATGGGTTCAGGCTGGATTAAGCGATTACCTCTTTCTTATGCCCTCATTTACTTAGTTGTGGGAATTTGTCTTGGTCCCTATGGAACTAATCTGATTCAAATTCAGCTCCAAACCAAATTTTTGGAGCGCGTCACCGAATTTGTGGTGATTGTGTCTCTGTTTAGTTGCGGCTTAAAAATGAATCGCCCTCTGAGACTAAGAGCGTGGAATTCAACAATTCGGCTCATCGCTTTTCTGATGCCGATTTCCATCTTTGCCATAGCCGCCATTAGTCATTGGTTATTGAATCTGAACTGGGGAGCGGCTGTTTTGTTGGGGGCAATTCTCGCACCAACTGACCCCGTATTGGCATCCGAAGTCCAATTGGCACATATAGGAGATAGGGATGAGTTGCGATTTGGTCTGACTTCTGAGGGGGGATTGAACGATGCGTTAGCCTTTCCTTTTGTCTATTTTGGGATTCATTGGTTAGAAAACAGCAATTGGCAAAGTTGGTTAAAAGAATGGATTGTTGTTGATTTAATTTGGGCGATCGCGGCTGGAATTGCTATGGGTATTTTGGTCGGTAATGGAGTGATGTGGATTAAGCAGCAACTCCAAAATTTTCGACCCATTGATGCATTAATGGAGGATTTTATTGGTCTCAGTATTATTTTAATAACCTATGCACTGACAGAACTGATTAACGGTTATGGATTTTTAGCCGTATTTGTTGCTGGGTTAATGGTACAGCGTATTTCTCCTAATCATAATCGGCGACTTTCGCAACTGGAATTCACCGAAAAACTTGAAAAGCTGATGGAAGTGGGAACTATTCTCCTGTTAGGTTCCCTCCTACGAATTGAGCCAATTCTCAAATTTGGTGGTGAAGCCCTTCTCATCGCTGGGTTATTAATTTTTGCCATCCGACCTTTAGGCGCTTGGATTAGCACCACCAACTTAGGTTTTGCCAAGTCACCTCGCTCACGGTTTCACCCCACAACCCGCTGGTTATTTGGTTGGTTTGGCGTTCGAGGAGTCGGCTCTCTCTACTATCTTTCCTATTCTCTTGGTAAGAGTTTAGAGGGAGAATTGGGTGCAAGAATTGCTTGGATAACGTCCATAACTGTTGTACTATCTATCATCATACATGGAATTAGTGCGACTCCTTTAATGAAAGGGTATGAGCAAATCGTTCAGGAGAAAAATTCAAATACTTGACTGAATAATAATTCAAACATAGACTCGGTTTAATTTTCTACAGAGAATGCTTCCCATAATTAAGCCGAGAACTAAAGTTCTGGCTTAAAGCTAAAACCCGTTAAAACGGGTTGTAAAATTTACTCAGTAAGCTCGATTCTTACTTAAGCTAAAAAATAATAAATTTATTTTCTGGTATCAAAGTTGGCAATACAGCTCTTTGCGCTGTAATAAAGTACAGTAGATCAAAGTCCCCCTTCAGGTTGCGGTGAATGTTATACTGTTTATTTTCCCATGCTTGAGATCCTAATTTTCAAACTCAATAACGCTAAATAAATTATTACTATTATGGACAAGGTTGTTTTCTTTTATGGAGGGATTGAACCGTTAATCCGCATCGTTGTTGTCGGAACCTTAGCCTATATCAGTTTACTCTTCTTGCTACGGATATCTGGCAAACGCTCCTTAGCTCAGTTGAATGCCTTTGATTTTGTAATTACGATTGCGATTGGTTCTACTCTGGGACGATTAATCACGGCAAAAGGTGTATCCTTAGCTGAAAGCGTCATCGCATTCTTGACGCTACTTTCCTTACAATACGTGGTTTCATGGCTAACGGTTCGCTCATCGTCATTCCAGAACGTAGTCACAGCAAGTCCCTCACTGCTGTACTTTCGAGGTCAATTTTTACACAAAGCCATGCAACAGCAACGGGTTACCCAAGTCCAATTATTAGCGGCAGTGCGTGAAAACAGAATTGCTTCTTTACAAAACTTAGAAGCGATTGTCATGGAGTCAACTGGAACAATTGCTGTTATCAAAAAGGAAACTGTGGGAGAACAAACTGATACTTCTGCACTGAGTAATATTCCAAAAATTAACCATTAGCCGCGAAACCTTAGGGGCGCAAAGACTTGCGCCCGATTCAATGGTCACATCTAATCCACAATTTTAGCTGTGTCAATCCAGTAGGTTGGGTTGACAAAGGAAACCCAACTAATCAAGCGATTAAGCGAGGTTTTATTCAAATCAAGCTAATCGCACAACACATAAGCAAAATTTATCACTTTATATACGGGAGAGCCAAGCCTGTGTTTAAAGAAACAGGGAACAGGGAACGGGAAATTCAAGACCCGCCGATTACCCCATCAAGTCATTTGTGCTAATACAGAGAAAGATACAATTAGGTGTATCACCGCTTAAGCCAAGCCCGAATCGCTAAAGTCAAACTATCATACCTAAAATGCAACCTGACTTACAGGGACTCAAAATCACCAAAGGAGAACTCAAACATTTGAGTGGAGTAAGTGTTGATACTGTCCTGAAACCACCGACTCTGCCTAAATTTATCGCGGAGATTACTAAAACCCTTTTGATTATTATCCTGATTAGTTTAACCGGGTTTGTACTTCTCCAGGTTTTTCCGGAACATCTTAAGTTGTTAATTGCTATCCCTTCCACTTTTGCCATCACCTTATTCTTCAACGACATTCGCAAAATTGCCATTAGCCGCAAATGCAAGAATTTAATCCGACTATTTGAAGATGTAAACCGATTTAATCGAGTGATTCAAGCCATTAATATTAATGACAAAATTGAAGCCGTTGGCAATCCTGGTGTGGCGTTAACAAATCGGGGACAAGTTATTCAAGCACTTCGGCTAACCCGTGACGATATTATTCGAGCCTTAAAAACTGAACGAATTCTTAGGGAAAATGACAAGTTTATCAAATGCAATTCTGAATTGTTTGATAATAACCTCATGGCATTGACAGCTTTACAAGTTAGCGACCAAGCGACGGAACATGGGCGTTTACTCAATGAGGCGTTACAGATTGTTGTGGATGTGCAGCAGGAAATGAGAGCATTACAAAATCGGCACTCATAACATGACATGAATTTTAAAATGGAAGTCTCTATTCTTTTTAACAAATGACAAATGACAAATGACAAATGACAACTAAGACTTTTTCCACGCATACCCTAATAACCAAAACAAAACTGTAGCAATGAGGGCGACGGCGGTAGCTATGGGCGAAGTGGAGACAGTAATTACCACACAGATAATGGCAGTGAGTAGGAGTAGTACCTGAAGAACTAATAGTAGCGGTCGCTTACCGATAAACTTGGGACTCTGAAACGCGGTGGGACTTTTCAATTGTAACCACCAATAGACAAGTTGTAATGACTTATTCACAAATTGATAACTTAAAAGCCCTTGAAGTTTCTTTGCACGTTGTTTTCCTAGAGTCGTAATCATAATATCTCGCAGGATTAAAGCTGCACGAGTAGCAAGATTTGCCAGCACAATTCCGGGAATATCTTTTAAAATGGATTCTTTGCCAATCCGGTATTGATTGCGAAAGAAGTCTTCTTTGGCTTGGGGAGAGAACCTACCAATCGCATCTTTGGCTAATTTTGCCGCCGCTAGAGTATTCACCGTTTTCTCAAAATAACCTGGAACGGGTTGATAGCTGGGTGGTTGATCACCGAGTTGAGCAAGTAATCGTTCCACATCATCAGGATCAGTGGGTTTAACCCGTTGGCGATTCCAGGTTAGTTGTTCGCTGATTTCATCTTCAATCACTGTTTCTAAGTCGGTCATTAAAATTGAGCGATGACCTTCTAAAACCAGATCGTCTAAAATAATATGCATCGCTGCATCAGACAGATCTGGATCAGCTAATAAGCGAAGATGGGATTTGAGTTTCTGACGAGTGTTGGCTGTGGAATCGGGGAAACAGTCTTGAACCAGTTGTTCTAAGTATTCATCTTCTGTACATCCTTGTGCTTGGGTTTGTCGCGCCAAGAAAATTGGAAAATTTTGCAATGAGTCACGAGTCACTAAGGCTTCAACAAGACGATTGAGTCCATCCAATCGCCCCCACAACATATCATTAGAACGCCAGGATTTCTTAAAAAATCCGCCAAAAGCTTGTAAGGTATCCCCAGCCAATTTATCATCTAATGTTTTTCCCTTCCCTAACCCTAGCTGAGCATCATCTGGACTAAAGCGAATTGTCTCAATTATATCTTTTTCAGAAAGATTGATTAAATATTCAAAGGGATAGAGTACCTGATCTAAGTAACTAAACTGTTGGTAACGATTGAGAATATCCTCATAATCGTTGAGTTTACTGGTTTGAATTAACCGTTCTGATGCCTGATTAATTTGATGGAGAATGGAGCAAAACAGTTGACTACAGTTTTCTGGATCGCTATCCTGGTATTTTTGATCCGACCAAACACGGTTGAGTAGTGATGGATCATCATCAAGTTGGCGAATTTTTTGCTGGAATTGGGCAATAATACTAGAAATCTGTTTTTGCGGTAACCAGTTACTTTGTTTTTCTTGAAGCTGGTTTAACTCTACTCCTAACTGTTCCGCAGCGGTGGGTAATGTCTTAAAAAAGTTGGCGGGAACGAACTCCAGGCGATTTTGGTTTAAGCCGGATGGAGACAGGTCATTTAAACCATCCGCATCAAAGAAAAAGCGGTGCAAACGCAAGAGACGATCATAAACTTGCTTGCGCCACTGCTGTTGAAATTCCGGATCAGAATTTTCTAAACTTTGCTCCAGTAAACTGTAGAAGGATTGACTAACCTGCGGATGACTGAGTAATGTATCTAAAGTAAAGCGGATTACTTCTAGCAGTTTAAGTTGTCGATTTAACCGACTGACAAGTAATCGCTGCTTATTATATTCATCGATTTCGGTTGTTTTCTCAAGCTGGTGAAATAGCTTATCAATAATGTAGAAATGCTTCCTCAACGCATAGTCTATATCCAGATTACGAATATGCTGACTAGCTTGTTGAAGAATTATATCTTTATCTTGACTATTGGTCGGGCTGATGATACCCGCAATTAACCGTTGTCCGGTTTTATCTAAAATGACTTTTTTATCTGTCCCTGAAGCCGTGGTTTGCTGTCGATCCATGTGTAAAATTAGGGGGAGGATGCGATCGCGCAAACCAATCAGGCGGCTACGGAGGTAAATCTCTTCATTGACGGTAATTTTGTGGGAAATACCAGGAGTTGATGGATCGGGTGCTTCTACACTAGCGAGTATGCTGTTATAGCGGCTGATTTTATCGTTTTGGGCTTGGATTAACTCTAAATCGTTGCTAATGCTTTCATAGGTCGGGAGTCCAACTAACGCATCCTGAAGCACATCCCAGGTGCTAGGCTTCGCCATGGCATTAAATTTGGGATTTGCCAAGAAGCGATCAGGATTGGGATCAATATAAATCAGCTTGCGATCAACGGGACGGTTAGCGGTGCGAAAATAGATATCTTTAATCGTGTAACTAAAGGGTCGATTATCTAACACGCCACCATCAATAAAATGGAGTTGATACCCCTCTTTTGGTCGTTGTTCGGGTAAATCACGATTGTCCATTTGCCCCCATCGAATCAGTCGCTGATCAATGTCATTTGAATCTCTATTTAAACCCACATTAACCGATGGAAAAGCCACCGGAAAACATGAGGTAATTCGGCAGAGTTTTGCTAAGGATTGATAGGTTTGTTCTGGCGTTCGATTTAAATCTGCTGGGTCACTATCCGGATTAAAGGGTTCGTGCCGTCCCTGACGATGCTTGAGGTGAAAAATCTGGCGGTGATTTTTAACTTCAATGACTTGACCTGTATCATCAAATACTTTATGAATTCGTCCCAGGATGTCAGTTCCGGTGACAAATAAATCGAGTTCATTCAACTCTGAAACCCACTCCCCATCTGGCGCATCCGTGCGATTATAAATGCCTTTTTCAAACGCTTCGGCTAGGGCAGTTTGATAATAGCCGGCACCATCCAAAACAGACTCTTGTTGGGTTTCCTGGGTGGAGGGGTGATGCATTAGTTCGCGGATATTCCCACTGTCACGCCAAATTTGGGCAAATTCTTTAAAGTCAACAATTGTGTCTTTGGTGCTATTGGCAAGGGCGTAACTCAGTAACACGCCATTAATACCGCCGGCTGAGGTTCCGGAGAGGATATCTACAACAATATCCGAATCCGTTAGGGCTTTAATCAGTTTATAGATACCTCGACCCCGTACCGCATTATAGAATTCGCGGCAGATACCATTCATATAAATGGCGAGAGAAACACCACCATACACGACGAGTCCTAAGCGATGTTCGCGACGAAATTCAGGTTTTCGGAGGGGGTGACTAGAGGTAGGCATCGTGCGATCGCGGGTTTAGGATGAGTGGTTCAAAAGTGTTTGACCGGGATAAGCTGTAATGCATTTAAATTGGGTATTAGTAGCGAGCAAGATGCAAAGCCTGCGGCATGGCTTCGCTAAACGCACTACAAGGATTGCGCCATTATTGATATTAAGGTTTAAATGCCG
>JGI11783J13700_1088060_pt1 | contig 10155 bp, 9 predicted proteins | sample ElkSlonscriptome_6_FD_13700 | JGI IMG/M metagenome (IMG submission 13700)
AGGGGAGCAAGAATAAACAACGTCGTACCCCTATAACATAATCTTGTTGGGATAAAATAGTATGAAAAACAAATGGTATCTACCTGTTCGTAGTAAGCGCTTCAGCGCCATAAAACGAGGTATCTCATGGCTACTATTAGCCAGTATCACCGCCATTTTATGTATAGTCATTTCCCCGATATCCGCAACCGGAATCGGACAACCCGAACCCCAACCCGCAGCAATCGAGACAACAACCGCTAACTCCTCCCCAGAAGCCTGGGTAAAACAAGGGAAAACCTTCTACGAAACAGGTCAATATGCTAACGCTGTAGAACTCCTCAAAAAAGCAGCCCAAGCTTATCAAACCCAAGGCGATACCATTAAGCAAGCCACAGTTCTGAGTAATCTCGCCTTAGCCTATCACCAACTCAGCTTATGGTCCGAGGCAAACGACGCCATTTCCCAGAGTTTAACTTTACTGCAAACTGAACCAAACCGCGACGTTTCTACCCATCACCTCAATGTCTTAGCCCAAAGCCTAATGATTCAGGGGCGTTTACAACTGAATCAGGGACAACCCGAACCCGCCTTAGCCACCTGGGAGCAAGCCACCGCCCTGTACAATCAGTTAGGGGATAAAACAGGTGAACTCAAAAGCCAAATTAATCAAGCGCAAGCCATGCAAGCCCTGGGGTTTCATCGACGGGCATTACAGTTACTCCAGCAAGTCAGACAAACCCTCGACAATCAACCCGATTCCCTCACCAAAGCCGTCGGCTTGCGATCGCTCGGGGAAGTGTTACAATTCGTAAACGACTTGCCCCAAGCCCGTCAGGTATTAGACGAAAGTTTACAAATTGCCCGCCAGTTAGAATCCCCCTCTGATATCAGCGCCGCCTTATTCAGTCTTGCCAATACCAGCCGTCAACAGCAGCAAGTTGAAGCCGCCCTGGAGTTCTATCAACAAGCGATAACCGCAGCCCCATCTCCCCTTATCCAATTACGGGCAAAACTGAATCAACTCAGCTTACTTATCGAAACCGGAAATCGCCAACAAGCGCAAACCTTAATCCCGCAAATTCACAGCCAACTCAACCGTTTACCCCTTTCAGATCAAGCGATTACATCTCGGATTAATTTTGCCGAAAGTCTGATTAAATTAGCACAGACGCGCCATGGCGCGTCTCTACACCAAGACATCGCCCAAATCCTCACCACCGCTATCCAGCAGGCGGAAACCCTGGAAGATAAACGCCTCCACGCCTATGCATTAGGAACTCTGGGACATCTTTACGAACAAACCAATCAACTGCAACCCGCCCAAGAATTAACCCAAAAAGCCTTAATTCAAACCCAAGCGATTGAAGCCTGGGATAGTCTGTATCCTTGGCAATGGCAATTAGGGCGCTTACTCAAACAGCAAGGCGATACCCAAGGGGCAATTGCGGCGTACCAAGGGGCGGTAGATACGCTGCAATCCCTACGTAGTGATTTAGTCGCGGTTAATTCTAATGTCCAGTATTCCTTCCGGGAACAGGTTGAACCCATCTACCGCCAGTTAGTCGAACTCCTATTACCCGCAGATAATACCCAAATTAGTCCAGAACAACTCGAACAAGCCCGTCAGGTGGTTGAGTCACTCCAAATCGCGGAATTGGATAACTTCTTTCAAGCCGATTGTATCACGGCTCAACCTGTAAATATTGATACGATTGACCAAGAAGCTGCCGTACTTTATCCGATTATCTTATCTGATCGCTTGGAAATCATTGTTCATTTACCCAATCAACCCTTACGCCGTTACACCACCTTTGTCTCCAAAACTGAATTAAAAAGCACATTAGAGGAATTTCGTCAAGCCTTACCTCAGCGCACCAGTTTAAGATTTCTGCCCCTCGCCCGAAAAGTCTATGACTGGATTATCAAGCCCGTCGCCGCCGATTTAGCCCAAAGTGAGGTAAAAACCCTAGTCTTTGTATTGAATGGCACGCTGCGGAATATCCCGATGGCGGCGTTACACGACGGGGATCAATTCTTACTGCAAAACTATGCGATCGCGCTGACTCCAGGGTTAGAATTGTTAGAGTCCACACCCCTGACCGAACAAAAGCTTGAAGTGTTAACGGCTGGACTTTCCGAATCCCGCCTAGACTTTAGTGCCCTACCCAATGTAAAAATCGAACTCCAACAAATTCAATCGTTTATGCCAGGGAAATTGTTACTCAATCAGGAGTTTACCAAATCCACATTAGAAAATACGATGGGTAACGTATCATTTCCCGTTGTCCACCTCGCCACCCACGGTCAGTTTAGTTCAGAAGCAGAGGGAACCTTTATTATTACGTGGGATGATAAGCTTAATGTGAATGAATTGAGTTCCTTACTCAAAACAACCGATCTGCGTCGCACCAATCCGATTGAATTACTGGTACTCAGTGCCTGTGAAACCGCTAAAGGCGATGATCAAGCTGCATTGGGATTAGCGGGTGTCGCCGTCAGAGCTGGGGCTAGGAGTACGATAGCCACATTATGGTTAGTGGATGATGCGACGACGGCGGATCTGATGGTGAAATTTTACCAAGTCCTCACTGAGGATAAAGTGAGTAAGGCTGAAGCCCTGCGTCGCGCTCAACTCTTGATTTTACAAGATCCAAAGTATCGGAAACATCCCTATTTCTGGACACCATTTGTATTAGTTGGCAATTGGATTTAACGGTTGTAGGGGCGAGTCGCTGCTCTGATGGTGGCGGTGGAATTTTCGTATCTCGACTCGCCCCTGTCTAAATCTAGGCGGTGTCAGATAATTACCGATATCCGATGCAGGGCGACCCGATAACATTAATCGGTGGGTGGTGTTAATTTTGTGCGGCGGGTCGCCCCTACGATTCTTATAAAAGGAGATTAGATTCTTATAAAAGGAGATTAGGGGCGTGATATCGCTATATTACCTGTGATTATGTGGGACAAACGCCTTGGGCAAAAGGATATGGCACGTTTCCCACCTATCATGTTCGCCGTCGGCACGTTTAGACTTGAATAAAAAAGGATAAATTAAAATGTCTAAAGAATTAGTGGATTTGATGAAACAAGCAGACACCCTCACACCTGATGAGCAATTGCAGTTCATCGCTTACTTAACCCAGAAACTACGACGGTGTGAGATGAAGCGGAAACCCCGCCGTAACGTGACAGAATTTGCGGGAATAGCCCCTAATCTACTCAAGGGTATGGATGCTCAGGATTATGTCACCCGCCTGAGGCGTGGGGAGTTTCCAGAGTTAGAGAATTACAAGTGTTAGTTCTAAATGATTTTAATGGTACTGAGTCCAGGTAAACAGTTATGGCGGTGGAAACCGCAGAGAAACAAACGTGCAGGGTTTTGGATGTTTGTAGTGAGGACTTTAGTCCTCTTGCTAGGGGCAATCAAGCGCCTACTACAAACAAGATTAGCGACTCACGATAAACGCTAACATCGCCAATCCTATTAATGTCGGCGTTAACCAATTACCCCAGCGTACATAAAGTGTTTGGGTTTGTCGCCGATAAACTGTCGCCGCATGAATCTGGTAGGTATTAATCCCAGAAAGCCATAAAGTTCTACCATGAGGATCGACAATGCCAGAATAGCCCGTATTCGTCGCCCGTACTGCCCACCGATCTGTTTCAATAGCTCGCATCACATCTTGGGCGTGGTGTTGGGCGGGCATGGTTTCACTATAATGAGCATTATTTGAAGCACTGAGAATAAACTCACCTCCCCTAGCGGCTTGATGGCGGAAATGATAGGCAAACGCTGACTCATAACAAATCCCCGCGATCGCACGACCAAATGGTGTGGCAAACTGTTGGTTGGGTTGACCTGCGGCTAAATGGGCATCTAAGGGGGAAAGGCGATCAATTAAACTGCCCAATAGTTCCTCAAAGGGAATATATTCGCCTAAAGGGACGAGGATGACTTTGTTATAGCGGCTGATGGTTTCCCCTGTACCTGTAATCGTAAATAAGCTATTTGTCAGGCTATCTCCTTTTTCCCCAAACGCCCCCAACCAAATCAGTACACCTTTGTCTAAAATAGCCTCTTTCAAGCGATCGAGTTTGTATTGATAAAAGGGAACGGGTGAGCGAAATTGATTAATCTGTTCATCCCAGAGAAAGGGTAATGCTGTTTCTGGTGTTAGAACGGCTTCTACTCCTTTATCCGCTAAGGCGTTGTAACCCTTGGTATAATTTTCAATTGCCCGACTCCAACCATCTCGATAGAGTTTAATCCGGTTGGGAATATTCCCTTGAATAATACCAACCTTGAAGGCGGCTTGGGTGGGTTGAATCAGCGGGCGACTGTAGAGTCCAAATCCAATCAGATGGAATCCGATGAGGAGTCCTAATGCTAGGATAAAGTTCTGCTTGGCATTAGATCCAGTGACTCGTTGGGTTCGATTAGAGAAATAACTAATCCCAGCTTCCGCGATTAACCCATTCACCGCGACAACGGCGGCGGTGACAGTAAACGGACCCGAAATCTGACCCAGGTGTAAAATCCATAAATTATGGGGGCTTTGGGTATACGCCAGAGATGTCCAATTGAGATCGCCTAACGTCCAGAAGGCTTCTAAACCACACCAGAGGGCAATTCCAACTAAGACACGATTAACTGTCCTAAATTTTGCACCTTGACGATTCAATAGTGAATTGAACGCCGTCATCCCCACCGCCCAGAGCACCACCAGAATCGTCCCCCAGAGGGTAATAAACACCCAGCAAAAAAGCGCGATCGCTAAACTGGCTAACCAGGGTACTCCCATCCAATCCATGGGATGAACACCTGTAATCCAAAATAGGGCTAACCCTTGATAGCCAATCCCCCAACAGAAACCATATAAAGCCGTCTGGCGCAGACTTGGCTGATTCACCACTAAGAACCACAAGGGAACCAAAGCAATCCACGCCAAAGACCAGGCTTCCACAGGGGATGGAGTTAATCCCATCAGGATACCACCCACCAGGGATAATAATACAGGAGACGCTCGCCAAAGTTGCTTAGGAATTTGCATAGTGACAAAGGATTTAAGGGGAATGTCGCTGACTTAAGCCCTCAACTAAAGTTGGGGCTAAAAGCTAAAACCCGTTGAAACGGGTTCAAAGAGTTAATTCATTTATTTCCAGGCTATGCGAGTCAGCGCCATTTAGCACAACTCCAGTAATCGGAACTCTGATTTACAAGGAATGGGAAAGTCAATTGTCAATTTATCATAGTTCTTCACACACCCGTTTTCAGTGTTGAATTAACTCAGATTTTATCGTCTCTGCCATTAGATTTGAGATTACCATGGACAGCCAGCCAAATACAGGGTGGGTGAGAGCTTGTCCATTCAACTCGGTGTTTTTGATGGGCATTAATTAAAACGTAATCCCCGGCTTTCAGTTCACTTTTAGACCCATCATCATAGATAAGAATTGCTTCCCCCTGAAGCAGGATCACCCACTCATCCTGCTGCTGATCATACCATTCTCCGGTTGGTGTTGTTTGCCCTGTGGAGATAATTCGCTCAATTAACACACTATCACTAGAGACTAATGCCTCAAATTGTTCTTCATGGGGCAGTTGAGAGGGAAGGTTAAAAATATTTGGCATATCTCATGAATAATGAAAAATGATAAAATAACGTACTTCACAAACTTGAAAACCGCTGTCATGGGATTGGGTATCATTTAGAAACTAAATCTTGTAAGTACCTGGACATAAATTCTGTCTACTGTACTAAGAAATGTTAAGAAGCCTCAAATTATTACTGTTCCCTGTTAAGAGTCCCCTAATTTCAACCGTAAACTTTCCTTTGTCCGACTACTTATTCCCTTTTACCCTTTACCTTTTGCCCAAGAGAATAGGCTAGTAGACTTGAGAAACCAGGAACATTTCTCACCGTACTAGCCCAGATTAGTTGTTTGTGTTGGAGTTGCTTCTTAATTGTCTTCTATTTTTTACGGCTATGACATCGGCAATAGTTATCAAATAATTTTGCGCGACTTTGCGGATGTCATTTGAGAATAGTTATGACTAATTATTCCCTGAGCGGCACTTGTAGCTTGAGTCGCTGAACATCTCCCTCTTCTCCCACAGCCGGAAATAGGTCAAGGGGATCACCAGAGTTGAGAGTATCTCCAACGACAATTCGTAGGCGATCGCTAATGGTAAAGCGTGAATCTGCAGAATTCACTCCGACTGCATCTGGAGCAATGGACGAGTTGGTATTGAAGAAAGAACGGTAATCGTTGGATAGACTGCGACGTTGTACAGTCCGTAGGGATTCACCGGATAACGTAACCGAATTGTCATTAGCGCTAAACGGTGAGTCGGACTGAGCTTGGGCAAGGGGGACTAAGCCAAAGACCGCAGTAGTGATGCTTAAAACAACGAGTGTGTGGCGTCTCATGAGCGCTCTCCCTGGTTTTATAGTGTTGGAAACTTGCTACTGTTGAGACTAATTATACTTTGCAGCATACCAAGAGTTTGCTGAAAAATTTACAATGTGATTAATTTTTTATTGATTTGTTGACCAAATTTGTTACCAAGTTGACCATTTACAGGCTGGGTAATAATCAATAGCTCATTGATCGAGTTTCAGCTACGAACCTCTGTCTTGCTCATCAAACTCAAATCCCCAGTCTTCACCTTCATTCTCATCCTCATCCTCCGGTTCCGCTTGGGGTGGGGGTTGGCGGTAGGGCGGGGTAATTACTCGATAGTTAGCATCATACACTGCCTCAGATTTGCCAATTCTCGATTTAGACGTATTAGATTCCCGGTAACTGTAGGAATAAACCGAGTCGGGTTGAGAACGAAGGCTGGGTTCTTGACGTGGTTCGTAACTACTGCGATCGCTTCCGATACTGCGCTCTTGGCGATCGCGCTCTGTTTCCTCTTCCTCTAATACCTCTTCCTCTGGCTGACTTTCAAACTCATCCCAGTCAAACTCGTCCTCTATGGATGTTGCCGATTCTCCTTCAAAGTTCCACTCTGGAGCAACAGCTTGATCCCAATCCGAACCGGAAGCAGAGGGCGGCGGTTCTGGTGGTGGTGGTGGGGGTGGGGGTGGAGGAGGTGGCATTTCTGGTTCAGTTTCCTCGGATTCAGGTTCCTCCTGCTCAAACTCAACATCTGATCGCCAACGATTTGGAGGCGATGCTTGGGCGGTGCGATCAAACCTCTGAACCCTCCTGGGTCGAAAACTGAGCAATTGTAAGACTAAACTGGTAAGTATGCCGAGTGCGATCGCCAGTCCTATCCATACCGTCAGAGGCAATGCAACCGTTTGCATTCCTAAAAATACGATAGACAAGGCGGGGGCTGACAAATTTGACAACACAAATATAGCCAGTCCACCTCCAACCACGCATAACAGGACAATTCGATTCACAGGCATGATTCAGTGATTTACAGGTATGGATAGAGCGCTTACCTCTAACTTACCGCTTTCTTAACCTCTCATCTGATCCGTTATAGCAGTAGACACATCGATTAGGACTTTCCGAACTGTGCTAGATAAGCTTCTTGCATCGCGTCTCTACATAAATGATGTGTCCTAACCATCTTGGCGGTTGCTATATCTTCCCCATCTTCCCCATCTTCCTCATCTTCCCCATCTTCCCCATCTTCCTCATCTTCCCCATCTCCCCCAGCTTCCCCAGCTTCCTCATCTTCCCCATCTCCCCCAGCTTCCCCAGCTTCCCCATCTCCCCCATCTCCCCCATCTCCCCCATCTTCCCCATCTCCCCTATCCACTCGATTTGACCGCAACTTGGCATAAATCGTTCAGGGAGCGGATCGCTAACCCGTATTATTAGAAGAGGGGTTAGATTATACAGTCTTGGCATGACGATTATTTGGGAACTCGATTTCTATTCACGTCCAATCTTGGACGACAATCAGAAGAAGCTCTGGGAAGTCTTAATTTGTGAGAGTCCTTTAAACATCCACCAATCCACAGACGACTTATTTCAGTACGCGCAGTTTTGTTCCAACCAGGAGGTCAACTCCTTATGGTTGCGGCAATCCTTAGAAGAGGCGATCGCGGCATCGGGACAAGCACCGACAAAAATTCGCTTTTTCCGGCGTCAGATGAACAACATGATTACTAAAGCCTGCCAAGAGTTAGGCATTCCCGCGATCGCCAGTCGTCGCACATACACGCTGGATCACTGGCTCAACCAGCGGATCAAGGACGTTTATCCCCAGCAACCCGGATATCAGTCCTCAGCCGCCGCCTCTGCCTTTGTGCGCTACCAACCTCAAGTTCCTCAACCCTTACCCGACGCCATCCAAGGACAAAAATGGGCATTGGTGAGCTTGGAAGCCGAAGCATTTGCTGATATGGAGGAGTGGGACATTGACTTTGGTGAAGCTTTTCCCCTGTCAATGATGGATCTGGCTCCCGATACGCGCATTCCGGGCATGATTATTTTCTCCGATCGCGCCAAAGCCTTAGCCGCATGGATGTCGGGTTTAGAACTGGCATTTGTTAAATTTCAGGGAGGTGTCACTCCTCGGTTATTACTGGAAACGGGTGCTAGTGATAGCTGGGCTTTAGCCAACCTAACCGATGATCAAACCCTAGCGGAAGCTCAAGGCTTTGAATCTGCCAAAGAAAACGCCCAGTCCATACATTTTCTCGCCGTGCAGTCAACACCAACCTCAGAAACCTTTGCTGGATTTTGGTTGTTGCAAGAATTAACGTAGCCCTGAATGGGTTAGGGGTTTATCACCATGAGCCGGAACTATAAACAGAATAATTAACCCTAAACATTATGGAGTCTCCGAATTTGTCACCCGCCCTGCCCTGCGAACAACTTTTAGATCTGGCACTCAAAGCCGGAGCCAAGGATGCTGAGGTCTATCAGTCGCAATCGATGTCTCGACCTGTACTCTTTGAAGCGAATCGCCTCAAGCGGCTAGAAAGTAGTCAATCAGAAGGGGTGGCGCTACGCTTATGGAAAAACGGTCGTCCCGGATTGGCGGTTGCTTATGGTGCAGTGAATCCCCAAGACTTAGTGGATCGAGCCATTGCCATTAGCACTCTGAATGAATCGGAATCGGTGGAACTCACACCGGGACGTACCGAAGGTTATCCCGACTTGGGCAAGTCCGTGGCGGTAGAAGAATTGGTCGTCATGGGCAAAGAAGCGATCGCCAAAATTCGGGACGCAAATCCAGAGGTTCTGTGTACCGCCGAATTGGAATGTGAAGCCGAAACCATCCGCTTGATCAACTCTCAAGGCTTGGATTGTCACTACACCGACACCACACTCAACTGTTTTGTCTCCGTCGAATGGGTGCGCGGCGATGACTTTTTATGCGTCTCGGATGGTCAAACCCAACGGGAACAGCTTAACGCCGATAAAATCGTACAAGCGATTCAGCAACGCCTCAACTGGGCGCAAAATAACGTTTATCCCCCTATCGGTCAAGTCCCAATTTTGCTCACCGCCAAAGCCGCCGATTTACTCTGGGATACCGTCCAAACCGCATTAAATGGAAAACAGGTATGGGAAAGGGCTTCCCCTTGGAGCGATCGCTTGGGTCAAGTGGTCAGTTCCCAAAACCTTACCCTATCTCAACAACCGAATACGGGTCCCTATAGCTGTCCTTTTGACGATGAAGGGACACCCACCCGACCCCTATTATTAATTCGCGAAGGACAATTGCAACAGTTTTATGGCGATCGCACCATCGGGCGATTACTGGGAGTTGGCAGTACAGGGAATGGATTTCGCCCCAGCTTAGGCAGTTATCCCACCCCAGGCTTAGTCAATATCATGGTGCAACCCGGTAAAGGCTCATTGAGAGACTTACTGATGCAACTCGATGATGGATTAGTCATCGACCAAATCCTCGGTGGTGGGGCTGGCATATCTGGAGACTTTTCTGTCAATGTAGATTTAGGGTATCGCGTCTGCAACGGTACGATCATCGGTCGGGTAAAAGACACTATGGTTGCGGGAAATGTCTACACTGCCCTTAAGCAAATTGTTGCCCTGGGTGAAGATGCAGAATGGAATGGTCCATGTTATACCCCCTCCTTAGTGTTAGAAGGACTCTCAGTGACGGCTTCTGAGCAAACCTCTATTTTGATTTAGGCGATGGTGTGATGGGGAGCAGGGGGAGCAGGGGGAGCTGGG
>JGI11783J13700_1010412_pt1 | contig 10141 bp, 10 predicted proteins | sample ElkSlonscriptome_6_FD_13700 | JGI IMG/M metagenome (IMG submission 13700)
GGGAGCTGGGGGAGATGGGGGAGATGGGGGAGCTGGGGGAGCTGGGGGAGCTGGGGGAGATGGGGGAGCTGGGAAGTTAACTCAAAACTCTCCCTAGCTGTTCCCTGTTTCCTGTTCCCTGACAAATCACAAATGACGAATGACGAATGACGAATGACGGTCTCTACCGCTCTTCTTTTATTGTATCCACCTACTTACAAACCAGGTTCCCTTCGGCTTCGCTCAGGGTCAAAACCGACGCCCTAGTAATCGCTGTCGAACACTTTCGGCAATTTTCTGACCTAAATATTCGGGAATCAAGTTTTCATTGGGACCGAGCAAGTAGAGAATAAGGCGGGTACGTCCACGCCAGACGAGTAAGTTAGCGTTGACAACGAGTAAGTCTTCTTGCCAGACGGCGTACATTACCTTATAAAATAATCCCGGCTGGTTATCAGCTTCAATTAACAGGGCGGGTAGATGAAATACTGGATCGACATAGAACTCAGTTTCGACTTGTTCTAAGCCAGCATCCAGATTAAATTCCACCGCCAGCATTTCTTCGACTTCAAAACGTCCCGCCAACGCCTCCCGAATGGCACGGCAGACATTATCGGCTGTTTTTGGGGTTAGGGCTTTGCTACCACGGGATACGACTAGCTTGATGAACACCAACATGGGGGGATTGATTTGACCATGAAGACTCAGGCTGTGAATCGTCAGTCCATAAGCCGCTAAAACCCCGAAAATATCGCTGAGGAGAAACGACTGGTTACGGTAGGCAAAATGTAGAGCGCTTTTCGAGCCTTCGGGTTTGATCTCAATAACGACACGCCGAGTTTTGTAGAGTTTATAAGCCAGTCTCAGGTTTTGCAATTGGATCTCACTACTGACAAACTGCTCATAAAATTCTGGAAACGCCCGGTTGAAGCGCTTCAGCAGTTCTAGTGTTGATGATTTCAGACCCGCAGCCATAAGTAGGGGGAGAAGGCGTTCGCTTTGGTTAAAAGCTTTTAGGATAGACCAGCAAGCTCAGCATCAAGGCAAAAACCTGCCGTATCTGGTTAATCTCTCACAAATTCGGCACAATAGCCTCAGTCTAGCTGAAGAAGATCTTGCCCTGAGTCACGATTTGCCACTGACAGCCAAACTTTAAGTGTAGGTGATTAGCGTAGGGATAGGGTCAAATTGGGTGTTTACATAAGACGTTGTTACTTGGCTGCAAGAGCAAGCTTTGGTCATAATGGTTATCGGAGCGTATTGCGCCAATTGTGGTACGATAAGCATGTCAGGTGAAAGTTGTCCTACCGGGGGTCACTCCGAAAGTTATGCATGATCAGAGACAACTCCACACACTGACTTGATGGAGTGCAGTGTGGGGCTTCTGAAAGCCTTTGTCATTAGCCTGAGTGCTACCGTTCAAAACGTCAAAGTTTTGAATAATCGTCAAGCTAACCCGTTAGATACGTCTAGCCTTAATTAGCTTGGGCTAGGTCTTGTGTAACGGATAACCAGTATAAAATGCTATAGCCACATCGGCATGGGTTTTTGGAAGAGCTTTTTTGGCAGTGCTGACACTGCTTCGACATCGACAAAATTTGAAGGGGATACCATTTCAAATTTCAGCGAGTCTCCTGCGTCTGGCGATCGCGCTGATAATGGGCGTATCCTATTTAGTACGGATCGAGAATTTGATTTGTATGAATTAGAGGAGCTTTGCGACGCCGTGGGTTGGTCAAGACGACCGATGCGGAAAGTTCGTAAAGCGATTCAATATAGTTTCCTCGTCGTGTCCATGTGGCAACAGCGAGGGAACACGAGGCGTCTGATTGGTTTTGCCCGGGCTACGTCTGACCATGCCTTTAATGCCACAATTTGGGATGTGGTGGTTCACCCCCAATTCCAAGGAAAGGGGCTGGGTAAGGCGTTGATGAAGTACACCATTAAGAAACTTCGCAGTGAAGATATCAGCAATATCACTCTCTTTGCCGATCCCCAAGTGGTCAATTTTTATCGGCAAATGGGATTTATGGCTGATCCCGAAGGCATCAAAGGCATGTTCTGGTATCCCGACTAATTTTTGTGCGATTGAGACTGGGCAAATTGGACGCGAAGGTATATTATCAAGATATGCATCGGGATGTAGCGCAGCTTGGTAGCGCGCCTGCTTTGGGAGCAGGATGTCGCAGGTTCAAATCCTGTCATCCCGATTTTTTAGAACAAATTAAATTAGAACAAATTAAATTAGAACAAATTAAATTAGAACAAATTAAAACAAAGGGACTGGCGTGGAAGTCTATAGACTTTCGTTGTGTGAGGAAACGCCCCCTGTTCACAGTTGATGCTTTTAATGGTATCTATATCTTTTGGGGAAGAGGATTTTAAACCCGCCATTTTTGGTTAACTTAACAGCTTAACATTAACCCAAATCTTCAACAAGCGGAACTCTAGGGAATTGAACCCAGTCAGTTTTCTTAACTCAGACAGGACTGGGAAAGTTCAGGTTTACCTGACTCAACTCTCGTCACTCGTGACAGCTAAACGTCAATCGTAACTATCGATAGTGCCAGGAAAACAGCCTAGCTCAAGATGGATAGACTCCATCTTACGATTTCAAGCGATTTCTTCAATTCACGAGAAAGATGTCATGATCAAGTGAGAGCGGTATCCTAGTTTTAATGAGGTAGTACGCGAGAATTCAAGAGGCAATTGTATGAAATCATTAGTTCGCTGGAGTGCAACATTAGGCTTAGTGGGGACTACTCTCCTAGGCTCCTTTTTTGGTGGAAATCTGCGGGCGCTGGCTTTGACAGAACAGCAGGTGATGGAAAAGTTACAAACCGTACCTGTATTTACGGTTACTGATGGAGAAGGCTCACCCTTAGTCGCCTCTATTCCTAATCAGAACAATCAGAATGAAGCAGTTGCAGGCGTCTTTATTAGCCAGAGGGATGCAGAAGCCTTTGTGGAACGATTGAAGCAGGAAAAGCCTGAGTTGGGTAACCAAGTCCGGGTCGTGCCTGTATCATTAGCAGAAGTCTACCAACTTGATCAACAGAGTCAAAACCAACCGAATGGTCTAGATTTTGCCTATATTCCAGTGCAGCAGCAAGTACAGTCCGCCCAACAGCTTCTGGGTCAAGGGCAAGAATTTCGGGGTGTCCCTCTGTTTGTGGCAAAAGGAGGTCAACAAGGAGGGTATTTAACGATTCAACAAGAGGGTCAGCAAGTCATTCCCTTTTTCTTTGACAAAGAGCAGTTACAGAATTTGGTCAACCGCTTTAAGGAACAACAGCCTAACCTGGCTTCGAGTGTTCAGATCCAGGTTGTGCCGCTAGAGGGTATTATTAATACATTGCAGACTCAGGATAACCCTCAACTTGAGCAAATTCTACTCATTCCTTCGCAAGAATCTTTACAATTTTTGCGTCAATCCTCTTCTCAATAGATCTAAATTAGGCTAAAGGGAATCAGGTTAATTACTCATGGCTACAACGCCAGAGCCATCCTCTAGGACATTGGCAGTATCGGGTCAAGACCTCTGGCTGTGGCGACTAGACGCCCGTCGGTCGGCTGTAGAGGCTGATATCCCTGTCGCTGAAGTAGATTGGTTGCTTCAAGAGGTCGCAGGACTTGACCCTCTATCGCTGCGCCTAGAGTCGTTTAAGGCGCGATCGCACATCGAATTACGTTACCCGCTGTCAGTTCTTACTCAACTCTGGCAGCGGCGTCTTTGTGATCGCTTGCCTGTACAGTATTTAGTGGGGATCACTCCTTGGCGGCGTTTTTCGCTGAAGGTGTCGCCTGCGGTTCTGATTCCTCGACCGGAAACGGAGTATTTAATCGATTTGGCAGTTAGTGCGACGGGACAAAGTGCAACACCCCAACTCGATGCTGGACAGTGGGCAGATTTAGGGACAGGGAGTGGTGCGATCGCGTTAGGATTAGCTGAGGCGTTTCGGAGTGCGACAATTCACGCCGTTGATTACAGTCATGATGCCCTCGCGATTGCCCAACTGAATGCTCAACAGCTAGGATTTGAGTCAAGAATCCAATTTTATCAAGGGTCGTGGTTGTCCCCCTTGGCATCACTCAAAGGTCAATTGAGTGGTATAGTATCCAATCCTCCCTATATTCCTAGAGATGAGCTACAACAATTACAGCCAGAAGTCCGAGATCACGAACCGCTTATGGCACTGGACGGGGGAATTGATGGTTTAGACTGCATTCGCCACCTGATTAGGACTGCTCCCGATTACCTGCGTCCTGGAGGCGTTTGGATAATAGAAATGATGGCAGGACAAGGTGATACCGTTGCTCAGTTGTTGCATCAACAGGGAAGTTATGATCAGATTCAAATTATCCCCGATTTAGCCGGAATTGACCGTTTTGCTTTGGCTTATCGACAGGACTAATTAATAAGTCATAATTAATTAAGTCAGACGAATGATATCAGATCCCGTAAAATATTAAATATTTCCCTGAAACTCTTGGAGTATTATATAACCTCAATATGACTCATGTCTTCATGTCTGCCCTAGTGGCTGGCGCTAATTCTGGTCAGATCGTAAGTTTTCCCACCGACACGATACCCGCTCTCGCTGTACGACCGGATTATGCAGAATTGATATTTAACCTGAAACAGCGAAGCAATAACAAACCCTTAATTTTAATGGGTTCATTCCAATCATCACTTTGGTCTTATGTCAAGGGGACAGACGCCGAATTAGAGACTTGGCAGCAAGTGGCAAAGCACTATTGGCCCGGAGCATTAACCTTAGTGTTACCGGCTTCGGATAAAGTTCCGGCGGCGATGAACCCCACAGATCCGACCACAATTGGCTTGCGGGTTCCCGACTCTAGAGTCGCGATCGCAATTTTGTCCCAGACGGGTCCTTTAGCTACGACGAGCGCCAACGTCTCTGGGAAACCTCCCTTACATACAATGCCAGAAATTGAAGCAGAGTTTCCGGAGGTGCTGACGCTTCATCCTACCGAATCCAAAGAATTAGAGGAGCGTCACCCCTATAGCAAAGGCGCACCCTCTACGGTGGTGAAATGGACAGGAGACGGATGGCAAATTTTGCGTCAAGGCGCTGTCTCATTCGACTGTTCCCTGTTTAAGGGGTGATGACAATGGGGCAAACGGGCTATGCTTGAGCTGAAGGCGGGTATGGCAAGACTAAAAATACAATTCATTAGTCTACTACCCCAACCAAATAAAAGATTGTGGATGGGGACTCCCGCGAATTACGTTGAAAAGTTTGAAAAAATATGGGCAACATGGAGCTGATCTATCTGGTAGTCGGTATTGTCATGGGACTTGTTGTCAGCCGCGCTACTCGTTCCAGCAAACAGCCAGAAGGTTCAACGATACCAGAACCGCAAATCTCAAAACCCGAGGAATCCCAGCCAGTTAAGGCAGAACCCGTGAAAGAGGATGAACTACAGCCTCTGAAGCAGGAACTCGAGCAAACCCAACTGGCTTACCAAATGGCGCATCAAATCAGCCAGTATAAAGCTGGCTTCTTGGCGCGGACATCCCACGAACTGCGATCACCCCTGAGTAGTTTGATGGGGATGCATCAGCTCATTTTGTCCGATTTGTGTGACTCACCGGAAGAAGCTAAGGAATTCGTGGCTCAAGCCCATACCTCGGCGCAGAAGATGGTAAAAGTTTTAGATGAGGTGATTGCTGTCGCCAAAACGGAACACGGTACTCATCGTCTAGAGATTCGTCCCCTGCAATTGAGCCAATGCTTTGAAGAACTCGAAGTCCTTACCCACATGCAAGCCGCGAATCGTAATCTGCGGCTGAAAGTGATTTCCCCTGACCCAGAAATAGAAATATTAGCTGATCCCCGGTGTTTTCGTCAGGTGTTAGTGGGAATTGTGGACAGCACTATTGCCCAAATGGAAGAAGGGACGATTCAGGTTTCTACAGCCAATTCTGATAACCCCCAGATGGTGAATATCTGGATTGATGTAGAATGTCCCAACTCGATTTGGAGTGAAGCCGTTGATTTACTCTCCGACACTAATGACTCAGAGGAACAGGAAACAACCTCATCAACAACCTCACCCGGTATGAATTGGTTGATGGTGCAAACCTTGGTGGAGATGATGAAGGGACGCTTGGAACTATTACCTATTCCTGGGAAAGAACCAAGCGACGATTCAGTTACAGACACTTGTATCCGATTACAATGTTCTATGCCTCTAGCAACTCCGGAGATGATCGAACGGGTGTTGGCAGAGCAGTCATGAGCGGTTGATTGTGTAGCACCATTGTGGTTGTCGAGTTACATTCAAAACCAATGCGTTCGTAGAAGCTTTGTTGATGAGTGGTCATTAAATAAACTCGCTCAACCCGACACAGTTTGGGGTGACTGAGGACGGTTTCGACGAGCTTGCGTCCCAAGCCAACGCCGCGATAGTCGGGGTGAATGACCACATCCCAAATCGTGGCGCGGTAAATGCCATCGGAGGTGGCGCGAGCAAATCCAATCAGGCGTTGGTCATCCCATACGGTAATTACAGGTTCACTATTCGCGATCGCGATTTTCCAGTCTTCAATGCTGCGATCCTTTGCCCAGAAAGCACTGAGGCGAAACAGAGCCTGGAGTTGGACATAATCGATTTGAGCGGCGCGATCGCAAAATTGAATAGTACGGCAATCCATGTTTACCTAAACTCCTTTTTGGTGGTCACAGGTTATCTCACTCGTGATGTAAATGTCTCGATCTTTTCAGTTGAAGATTTACCCCATCTAAGTTGGGTTAACTTGGGGAAAAACTTTCCAAATTTAGTTAGTTTGGAGACGACTCACCTGAGTGTTAATTGGTTTCAGGGTTAGGGGAAATTTTCTCGGAACTCAGGTGGGATAATTGATTGTCTGTCCTATTGTGAGTTGACGATTTAATTTCTTTCACCAAAAATTGTAGCGTTTCTAACAATAAATGCAAGAGAGAGAAGCGTTTTTTTGTTAGGAAATTATAACATTTAGCCAGCTTTATCATAATCGTCCTTAGATGTCAAATTATAGACAAATTGTTGTCAACTTCTAGGGTAAGGAGAGCGTTCGACGGCTCGACTGAGCGCTCGCCGAACGTCTCACCGTCGAAGCCTCACGCCGAAGTCCGAGGTGTTCCTTAATCTCAACCTTTAACTTTAATTTAATCAAAGTCCGACTACTTAGCTGAGGTGCTTTATTCGTTACAGGATAAAAAAATGGCATGAATCGCTTCGACAGCCTGGAATCATTTTGTCATACAACTATCAAGCTAAGTCCCGGATTTGCGTAATACACCTTGATTAATTTTTCCAAGCAAACACCTCTATATCAACGCTTAAACCAGCTTTACTGTCAATCCGGATCTGTATTACGTTTAGCAGAAGAATGAAATGATGTGGTTAAAGAACTAGATCAGACTTGCTTCTCTTTAAGCAAGCGACCTTGTTCTTCGCAATTAGCAATCAGCAATGAACAGGCGGTATCCGTTTTTCCTCTCAACTGGGGAAAAAAGGTCAGGCAACGCCGCCCAATCTGGTGAGTTTAACCGACCAAAGGTTTGAGCTGAATGAATGGTTATTGGGGTGCAAGGTAAACAGTTGAGGATCAGGTTTATCGATGCAACATTCTCAAGGTATTGCGACTTACGAAACAGTAAATAATGGTTATATCAGACGGCGACAACTTCAAGGAAATGCTGGTAGTTTACTCTTATGGGGTTTAGGGGTTGGTGCGGTTATCTCAGGTGATTTCTATGGTTGGAACTATGGTTTAGCCGCCGGAGGATTCTGGGGGTTTAGTATTGCCGCTGTCTTAATGGCAATTATGTATCTCTGTTTGGTCTATAGCAGTGCTGAACTCTCAGCCGCCCTCCCCCATGCGGGCGGATTCTATTCGTTCACCCGTTATGCCCTCGGTCCTTTTTGGGGCTTTATTTGTGGGATTACCGTCACGATTGAATATGTTCTAGCTAATGCGGCGCTGGTGTTCAGTTTGAGCAATTACCTCAAGCCCTTATTTCCCAATCTGCCCAGTTTTTTTATCTGGGTATTTGCCTACGCTGTTTTTTTGGCAATTAATATCCGAGGTTTTGAACTGAGTGTGACAGTCTGTCTTTGGCTAACCATCATCGCGATGACAGTATTAGCCATCTTCTATGTGAGTATGCTGGTATCGGGTGAATTCAATTTTGACCTGCTGTTTAATATTCCGGCTGAACCGGGACAATCAGAAACCTGGTTACCGAATGGCTGGTTTGGAGTGTTTGGCGCGATTCCTTTTGCGATATGGTTGTATCTGGCGATTGAACAATTACCGATGACGGCGGAGGAAACCGATAATGTGCCTCGGAATATGCCAACGGGAATGATTTCTGGTATGGTTACCCTGATTATTCTTTCAATTTTTACCGTAGTGATTAACTCCGGTGTTGGCGGGGGCGCGGTGGCGATTGGACAATCCGATGCTCCCCTGCAAGATGGGTTAGAGGCTTATTTTGGCGCAGGCGCAACCAGTACCATTGTCACAGCACTGGCGCTGATTTGTGGTTTAATTGCCAGTCTCCACGGTAATATGTTTGCCTACGGACGGATTATTTTCTCCCTATCCCGTGCTGGGTATTTACCCCGTTGGTTATCGGTGACGAATAAAAGTCATACCCCCCATCGAGCATTAATTGCCGGGGCGACGATTGGATTTATCTGTGTGCTACTGGTGAGTACCGGTATTCAAGCTGTCGATGCTGTGATTTTGAATATGGCTGTGTTTGGGGCATTAATTTCCTATATTTTGGTCATGGTTAGCTACATGAAGCTAAAAGGGAATCCCTATTTACCGAAACCCTACGAAAGCCCATTGGGAACGGCGGGAGCATTTGTGGGTTTGGCTTTAGCCACATTTGCCCTAGTTGCTTGTATGTCTATCCCTGATTACCGAGGCGGTGTTTGGGGGATTGGCATAGCGCTGATTGTGGCAAGTGTTTACTTTTTAGTGTTCCGGAGTAATCGACTGGTGGCTCAAGCCCCGGAAGAAGCGACGGCGTTGGGATTAACGGGGTATCAGGATTGACAATCTACCTTTTTCTAAAAGGGAGATTCTATGAAACTTTCATTCCATATATTCCAGGTGAAAGCTAGGGTACTGGTAGAGATTTGCCATGGCACGTCTGGGAGATAGGGGAGTCGGGGCGGGTTTAGTCGCATCTGGGTGAGAGAAGAAACGATAGTAGTGAAACCCGCCCCTACACAATTCCCTGTATCTGGTTGTGATGTAGAGACGCCAACCTAGTGCAAGAAGGCAGAAATAACGCCAGCAGCTAATATCTCCCCCCCGCTTCCCCTGCTCCCTCTGCTCCCCCTGCTTCATCGTATCTACGAAGCTGCTCAAGTATTTTTGCATAACAGCTTAGGGTGTCTCTATTTGTTTGAGAAACATTATTGTTTATTTCATTTATTCTATTTTTGTTAAGTTAAGATACATTATTGACGCCATTGGATCACTATACCCTCAAGCGCTAAAAACTTCATCAAGAATTGATGTTCATTTTTAAAGACTTAGTAAAGTTTGCCTCATCTTGTTGATCAGAGGAGAGGATTAGAATATTATACGAAAAGATAAAATACAAGTCATACGACTGTATTACAGGCTACAAAAGCCGACTAACTCAACCGTGACAGATACTCTATCCATCTGGTATCGCTATGGCAAAAGAAATTGATGAGGTCTTGAGACCATTGTCTAGGAAATTAAAGAGTTTATATGATTTATGCTCTAGTGATGGAGAAGGATTATGGGGGTGCATCTACAATTGTCAAGCCCAAATTATTCCGGTTGTAGCCCTCTAGCCAGAAACAATTTAGCGAGTTAATTTTTTGAGAGTTTTCTAATCCTATCTAATTTTGAGAGTAACGGGCAAAAACCAGCTAATATCATGCAAAATCCACTATTAATCGGATTTCTGACTAGAGTTTTATCCCCCTTGAGTCCCGAATATACTATGTCGGATCAACGTACTATTGATCAATGATTTGACGATGTACTTGATTAACCAAATTGCCGAATTAAATTAGGGCAAGGGAAATAAGTAGGTGACACTAAAAAAATTGACCCCTCTATCAAATAAAACAACAGCGAATAGCTAGATTTTTAGTG
>JGI11783J13700_1087584_pt1 | contig 10053 bp, 8 predicted proteins | sample ElkSlonscriptome_6_FD_13700 | JGI IMG/M metagenome (IMG submission 13700)
TAATTTTTTGGGTCTATTTACAAACCTATACATTGATCGTAAACTATATTTTTATTTGTGGCTACCATCGCTTTTTTTCTTGTGGCTAGAGTTTGTGGCAATTTGATAGTCAGTATAATATCCCCCTAAAGTATTGAGCCAATAGTTATTGATTTTCAGTAGTTTACCCGATATCCAGGGACGGGGGATCTTATTTTAACCTCATAAAATTCACCCGATTGGAACTCTACAGCAACAAAAAAAAACCAGACAATGCCTCTATTAATTTGTAGTCAGAGTGTAATTAACACAACCCCAAAAATCATAATTGCTGCGCCAAGTGACCGTTCTTTTATACCTTTTTTTTGAAAAATTAAATGACCCATGAGTACACTGAGTAAGGCGCTCATACGCTTCAAAACCAAGTCATGGGCAATTGGAATTTATTGAATAACTACAATCTATGAAACTCGTCATTTTTTGATGTATAACTTATGACTGATCAATCAGGGCGGGTTTTGGTGATCCGTTATCGGTCACAAGCCAGGGCGGGTTTTGTTTTTCAGTTATCAGTGATAAGCAAGCTTTAGTGGCTAAACCCGCCCCTACAGTAGCTAAACTCACTCCTACAGTTGACTGGAGATGTGCCGTGGCGCGTCTGTCTCTACATGGTGCCGGTTATTTTTTATTTATTCAAACGAGACTCACTCTGATAGAATCAGGGCTTACAGAGAGAAAGTATTCCAGATTACCAAAATCCCAGGCAGAGGCTTTGGGAATCCGTAATCAATTTGGTGCAACGGGCAAACTCATGAAACGTAGAAAATTTGTCGGGAATGCTGTCATTGGTGCAACAGGCACCGCCGCCTTAGCGGGGTGTCGCCCAACCGCCACTAATTCAGGGGCGCAAAGCGTTAGCCAACCCAGAATTCGATGGCGCATGGCAACGAGTTGGCCCCAATCGTTGGATACTATTTTTGGCGGCGTAGAAACCATGAGCCAGCGGGTGAGTGAAATGACCAATGGACGTTTCACGATTAAACCCTTTGCTGCTGGTGAAATTGTACCCGGATTGCAGGTGCTAGATGCGGTACAAACTGGCACGGTGCAATGTGGTCACACCGCTAGCTATTATTACATCGGCAAAAATCCCGCCTTGGCATTTGGCACAACTGTTCCCTTTGGTTTAGACGCCCAACAACAGAATGCCTGGTTATACCATGGCGGTGGTTTAGAGGCGATGCACAAGCTTTATAGTGACTTCGGCGTGATTAACTTTCCGGCTGGGAATACGGGGACTCAGATGGGCGGCTGGTTTAAGCGAGAAGTTAACTCGGTGGCGGAACTCCAGGGTTTGACCATGCGAATTCCTGGGTTAGGGGGTGACGTGATGTCCCGGTTAGGGGTTAATGCCCAAGTGTTACCCGGTGGCGAGATTTACCTAGCACTAGAACGGGGGGCAATTGACGCGGCTGAATGGGTGGGTCCTTATGATGACGAGAAACTCGGCTTGCATCAAGCGGCTCAACTCTACTACTATCCCGGTTGGTGGGAGCCAGGAGCAACTTTAGAAGTGCAAGTGAATAAGACAGAGTGGGATAAATTGCCCAAAGAGTATCAGGAAGTCTTCAAAACGGCAGCCATGGACTCCAACTTAAATATGCTGGCACGGTATGATGCCTTAAATCAACAAGCCCTAGGAAAACTGCTGGAGGCTGGGGTGAAGCTGACGCCCTATTCTCAAGAGATTATGCAGGCCGCTCAGAAGGCATCCTTTGAAATATATGAAGAAAATGCTGCCCAAGATAGCACGTTTAAAGAGGTTTATGAGCAGTGGAAGGGCTTTCGCGAACAGATTTACCAATGGCATCAGGTGAATCAACTCAGTTTTTCTAATTTTGTGATGGCAAATCAGGAATGAGGAAGTAGAGACGTTGCATGCAACGTCTCTACCATAAGATGCGTCCTAACCGCTATGGCGATTGCTATAACGTTTGTGCAAAACCCGCCCTGACTTAGTTTTGAGTGTTGAGTGTTGCGACACCCCAGATGAAACTAAACCCGCCCCGACACTGAGAACCGCTATAATAAATCCGCCTTTCCCAAATATGTCATTGATGAGGTGTGAACGATTGAAGTTTAAACAGTCTACTATGCGGCACTATCCGTTAAAACGCTCTACTCTAAAAAAACCAGGATTTGACTGGGTTCAGATTGCTCTGTTGGTCTGGATTGGTGTCTTAGGGGCGGCTGAACGTGCCGCCGCTCACCACCCGGTTGGGGGTAGAACCCCTGCCAATGTCTGGGAAGGGTTGCTCTCTGGATTCGCGCACCCAGTTATCGGATTTGACCATTTGGCGTTTGTTGTGGCTGTGGGTTTATTAGCCGCGAATCTTGTTCGGGGTGGTTTTATTCCCGTTGCCTTTTTGTTAACAGCAATGGTAGGTACAGGGATTCACCTGTTAGCGATTAACTTGCCGATGACTGAACTGGCAATTGCCGCTTCGGTGGTTCTGTTTGGGGCAATGCTGATAGGGCAATACCGTCTAGATTATAAAGTGTTAACTGGACTGGCTGCGATCGCGGGATTGTTTCATGGTTATGCTTATGGAGAAGCCATTATTGGTGCCGAGATGAATCCGATAGCGGCATATCTGCTCGGATTTACGCTCATTCAGGGGATTATTGCTTTCGGCGCGATGATGGCAAGTCAACTTATCCTCAAGCGATGGAGTGAGAATGCATTGGCTATCCTGCGGGTTGTCGGCTTGGCAATTTGCTCGGTGGGAGTCATGTTCCTAGCAACTGCCATTGTCGGTTGACATCTCCACTCCTTAAAAGAGAGTGGATTCTGAGCTGATGTTACGCCTCGGTCTTAAGACGCGAGGCTTCACATTTCTCACGGTATGATCGTTTTAGGTTGGAAAACAGGTCATACCGTTTCGGCAGTGTCAAGCACCATTAATACCATCCTCAGCCGCCGCGATCGCAACTGTCGCCCGCTTTACCTGTTCCCAACTCATCAGGCTTGATTACCGTTTCTATTGATCCATATTCCAACTTACTTTAACCTTAAGGGTTGCTGTTCTGTATTGAGTTCCAAAAGTTGCTAAACGTCTTTTCTGCTCAAAGGACAAATGACCAATCCCTAATAAATCTCCGCCTCAAGCTGACTCAGTGGTACAAAAGACTCTTGAGGTAAAAGAATCGGTTTCGCCCGAAAAATCAACTTGCCACGATAAGTAAATCGGTCAATCGCCACACCCATGGGACGTTGGGTTAGGTGGGGATGGACTTCATAATAATTATGGTATATCTGCCGAGCGGCTCTAAGGAGACCCGGGTCTAACAACATCGGTAGCCCCGTCTGAGTTTCTTGATACTCTCCTTGCCATTGTTGTGATGTATATACCACCCGCCTAACCCTACTGTTTAATTCACCAACATGATTCTTGCCGGACGTTTCTTTGCATCAGAGTAGCTGTACTAGGTCATCCTCCTGTTTGACTTAACTTATGGCTCTTTGAGAATCTCAATCAAAGCATTTCCCATTTCCTGGCAACCGACAAGCGTCATTCCTGCTGACATAATATCCCCTGTACGGTTCCCTTTCTCTAAAACTTGAAAAACGGCTTGCTCAATTTGGTCAGCCGCCGTTGCCTGATTTAACCCATAGCGTAGCATCATCGCCGCACTCAACACTTGAGCCAAGGGATTTGCCTTATTTTGCCCAGCAATATCCGGGGCGGAACCGTGAACGGGTTCAAAAACGCCGGGTCCTTTTTCCCCTAAACTGGCTGAAGGTAACATGCCAATACTCCCGGTGAGCATCGCCGCCGCATCAGAAAGCACGTCTCCGAATAAATTGCCCGTGACAATCGTATCGAACTGCTTAGGTGCCCTGACTAACTGCATGGCAGCATTGTCAACATACAAATGAGATAACTCCACATCCGGATACTCAGTCGCTAATTGGGTGATGCGATCGCGCCATAATTGAGATACCTCGAGAACATTGGCTTTATCAACCGAACAGAGTTTACCTTGGCGTTTGCGAGCGGTTTCAAATGCCACTCGTCCAATGCGGTCAATTTCGGCTTCGGTATACGCCATCGTATTTACACCGCGCTTTTCCCCCGTTTCAGTGGTAAAGATACCCTTGGGCTGACCGAAATAAACCCCGCCTGTCAATTCTCGCACCACCATAATATCCACCCCGTCAACCACCTCCCGTTTCAAGGTTGAGGCATCAATGAGTTGGGGTAATATGGTGGCAGGTCGCAAATTGGCAAATAACCCTAATCCTGCTCGTAATCCCAACAAACCCGTTTCCGGGCGTTGATGGCGCGGCAGGTTATCCCATTGATAACCGCCGATGGCAGCCAGTAAAACAGCGTCGCTATGGCGACATTTTTCCAGGGTGTCAGTCGGTAGGGGTTCCCCAGTAGCATCAATTGCCGCCCCTCCGATTAAGGCTTCAGTGAACTCAAAGCTAAGGTCGAACTGTGCGCCAATCACCTTTAACACATCTACCGCGACTGCCATAATTTCTGGACCAATGCCATCACCGGGCAAAAGGGTAATGCGGTAGTGCTGCTGTGCCATAACTTATCGTGTAATCTTGGGGACAATTTCAAAACGTGGACACCTGAACCTTATGACTGACCAGGCAGTCTCTTATGATAACGGCTAATTGACCCCCCTGACCGGAATCAATGTTTCAATTTTTGAATTTTGTCGGGAAAATGGGGATTGGGGAAGAGGTGATTGGTGAGGAGGAGAAGAACGAATTGTAGTGATGAGTTTTTGAGTATTCGCTCATCGGGAACGAACTGGAGGACGCACAAAACTTATCGAGTTAGAACACTATAAGCTTTTACCTACGGAGACTGAGATTACGATGGCACTGAATTTAGTTAACCAACTCGGCGAATGGAATCCCCAGTTGTTTCGGGAAATCAAAGGACGGCTTAAACCCCGCAATATTTTAATTGCCGTCGCCATGTCTTTCCTGGGACAGTTACTGCTGCTGATGGCTTTCGCGGGTAAATTACCCGTGGTTAAGGATAGCATGAGGCTTTACAACCGTTATTGTACAGGGTCAACTGAGGAATACTCCACGATTCCCGCCTGTCTATTCGATGGTGTAGGTGGGTTTGTGATCAATTGGTCACTCTGGTGGCAGGATGTCTTTTTGGGACTCAGCCTAATCGGTATTTTTGCCCTGTTAGTCGTGGGCATCTATATGCTGATTAGTGATTTGTCTCAGGAAGAACGTCGGCGTACTCTGAATTTTTTACGGCTGACTCCGGGTTCAACGCTGAGTATTTTAGGCGGCAAATTATTGGGAGTTCCCCTGTTACTTTACCTAGTCGCCGCCCTAGCCTTGCCCTTGCATCTAGTGGCGGGTTGGGCAGGTGACATGGGTTTGAGTCAGATTTTAGCCTTCTACACGGTTCTAGGTGCTAGTTGCCTATTCTTTTTCAGTGGGGCGTTACTTTTTGGCTTAGTCGGTAATTGGTTGGGCGGTTTTCAAGCGTGGTTGGGGGGTGGCGCAATTCTCCTATTTCTATCGATTAGCACCAGCGTTATTGACGGGGGTATGAACCATTACCCCACGGATTGGCTGACCTTATTTAATCCGGCAATTTTGTTACCGTACCTGATTGATTCGAGTTCTCTAGATGTCGTTAATACGTATCCCAACGGTGATTTTTGGGACTTGGGTTGGTTTTATCTCCCCCTCGGAAAGACAATCTGGATGATGGCGGGATTTGCTATTCTCAATGCGGGTTTATGGAGTTACTGGATTTGGCAGGGATTAAATCGGAATTTTCACAATCCCACGGCTACCTTACTGAGTAAGCGACAAAGTTATCGGTTAACGGCTTGCTTTGAAGTGATGATTCTCGGATTTGCCCTAAATCCTCAGGTACATGAATGGAAAAGTTATGCTGAAGGATTGTTTGAGAATCTAGAAATCCTGCTGGTGTTTAACTTGATCCTATTTTTAGGGTTAATTGCAGCGTTGAGTCCCCATCGTCAAACGATGCAAGATTGGGCGCGTTACCGCCATGCCAAACGCTCGTCCCGCAAGGCTGGAATTATGGCAGACTTAATCTGGGGCAGAACCAGTCCAGCGCCTGTGGCGATTTTCTTGAATTTAGCGATCGCGTCTGCTATTTTACTGCCATGGATTCTGCTGTGGTCGCCCAGTGAATACAAGACACCCGCGATTTTGGGGTTATTGGTAACCGTCGGTCTCATCGTGTTTTATGCTTCCATCGGACAGCTTATGCTGTTGCTGAAAACACCCAAGCGGGCGGTTTGGGCAGCAACCATGGTTGGTGGACTGATTATCTTACCGCCGATTATGCTGGAAGTGTTGTCCATGTCCCCATCCGTACAACCCCTGGTATGGCTATTTTCGGCGTTTCCTTGGGCTAGCATCCAATATGCGGCGGGAACATCCGTATTACTGGCTCTGGCGGGTCAATCTCTCGCGTTAGTCTTGCTGAATCTTCAACTCACCCGACAGTTGAAAAAAGCAGGTGAGTCTTCGACGAAAGCATTACTGTCTGGGCAGATGTCCTGAGAGATTCAGTAATTGAATCATCGTGGTATTGTAGAGACGCGCCATGGCACGTCTCTACTTTTGCAAGAAAACCCCAAAAAACTGCAATAATGCAAAAAATTCGTCAATTAATCATTCTACCATTACTAACTCTTTTCGCGATCGCAACCCTCAGCAGTTGCGGTGGTGATAGTGCAGAATCAGGAGCGATTCGAGTTGGCTCAAAAGATTTTGCTGAACAATTTATATTAGGAGAAATGTATGCGCTGGTATTAGAAGAGAATGGTTTTCCCGTAGAACGCAAACTTAACTTAGGAGGGAGTCAGGTGACTCATGAGAGTCTCAAATCGGGAGAAATTGATTTATATCCAGAATATACCGGGACTGGATTGATCACAATTTTAAAGCGTCCCCGGAATAGCGATTCCCAACAAGTCTATAAAATCGTTTCCCAGGAGTATGCGGAACAGTTTAATTTAGAATGGCTCGAACCCGCACCCCTGAATAATACGTATGCGCTGTTTATGACGCCAGAGGATGCCCAACAGTATGGAATTGAAACGATTTCCGATATAGTGCCTCAAGCTAATGAACTGAAGATGGTTGGCACCTATGAGTTCCAAGGACGTCCTGATGGATTATCAGGGCTCAAGGAAGTGTACGGTGATTTTAAACTAGCAGAGTATAAACCGGTGAATGCCGCATTGAGGTATCAAGCCTTGGCTCAAGATCAAGCTGATATTGCTGTAGGATTTGCTACAGATGGAGAAGTCAGCGCTCTCAATTTAGTCAGACTTGAAGATGACAAAAATTTCTTTCCTCCTTATCAAGTTGCGCCCGTCGTGCGTCAGGAAGTCCTAGAAGAAAACCCAGAAATTGAAACGATACTCAACAAGCTTTCGGCAACAATTACAGATGAGACAATGCAACGTCTCAATTACCAGGTAACTGGGAAACAAAGGGAACCGGGTGAGGTAGCGAAAGAGTTTCTCATTGAACAAGGATTTCTGGAATCTAATAACGACGAGGGTGAACTTTAGTTAAGGGTTGCTGAATCAGTATTGGGGTGAGGGGAGAGAACAGGAAACAGGGAACAGCGAGAGGTTGTTGTAGTGCGTTAAGCGAAGCCATGCCGCAGGCTTTGCGTCTCGCTCGCTATTGTGTCAGTTTTTTACCTATCAAGGCTTATTGCTTGCACTAAATGAACCTTAAATCGTCCTCAAAGCCTTGATTTTAAAAAGGTCAAAATTCAAAACTTAGTCGGGGCGGGTTTAGTGACATCTGGGTGCAAAGTAAACGATAGTAGTGAAACCCGCCCCTACATTCGGAAAGAATTGGTTTGAGGTAACGTTATCATCAATAGCTGCCCGAAAGAACATAAACTTACCCCTATACACTCAAAACTCACGCGCCATGCCCAACTAGCCTAGTGTTGGGTCAAGACTACTCGGAATTAGCATGAATAGTTAGCGTCAAGGGATGCATTTGGGGAAAGTCTTGCTGAATAATTCGGATAACTTTTTGTTGATTAGTCTTATTTTTTACAATAAATTGGGCAGTACCATCGCCTTGAGAACCTACACCCTTACCCCCCAAAATATAAGGTTGAATCGGCTCATAATTGAGCAGTTGGTGCAAAACGGGAGCCGTCAATTGTTGGGAACAAGCGGGGATGAGATAGCGATCAAATTCAGCTTGAGCCTTTGTCATCAACTGACCCAGCTTGAGAGCATCTCCTGTTTGCAGTACTTCAACGGCTTCTTGAGTAATTTGATAACTAATAGTGCCGAGATAGTGCTGTACATTCTTCTGTACGTTATCAGTACCAAAGGGATAACACTGATTCAGCCGACTGAGGATTTCTTGGGTATTTTTACTCGCGCCCAGATCAACAATGACAAAAAACAAATCTTTTGGAACATTTAGCTCGATAATATCCGCCGATGCGCCATCAAAAATAATGGCAATTGGTTGATTCCCATAAGCGCAGGCTTGATCCATACGTCCGCAGCGAGAAGGTGTAGTTGTCTCACCTAGATAAGCATATTCCATTTCGCCTCGCCGATTCATTTTCAGGTCATATAAATGATTAAAGGCGCGTGCGACTAAAACGCAAATAGCGGCACTGGATGATAACCCTTTTTGTATGGGTAAATCAGTGCAATAGTTATCGATTTCTACGCCACCTACTTGGAAATAGGTAAGAAAATGATAAGCGACGCCAGCCGCATAACTGCAAAACCCTCCCTTTTGGGCTTCAGCCAGGAGCACTGGGCGTTCCATGGGTAACTGAATGGGTTCTGGACGAGTGCCATCACTCAGGGAAGCATGAAGAATAAAATGAGTAGGGTGGGGCTTGACGTTGGCATAGAGTCCCTGGTTGGTTCCTGTGATAAGGGTGTAGCCTTTTTCAAGCTGAGGATTCAGGCGGCGGTAGCCTCCCGCCCAATCGCTGTGTTCACCAAACAGACAAAGGCGACCTGGCACAAACAGTTTCATTCATAACCCCTATAATTATTGCGATCGCTATTAATAGAGTACTGTGGAGGCTAACACATTGGCGCGATCGCTCTGGAGATCATCCCATTTACAATCTCAAACTGATATGACCCACTTTGGCATCATCTGTCCTGCTTCAGCAGGTCACCTCAACCCGATGACCACGTTAGGATACGAGCTAAACAAGCGTGGTCATCGTGTTACCCTATTTGGAATACTCGATGCTCAGCCCAAAACTGTGGCAGCAGGACTGGATTTTTGGGCAATTGGTGAATCTGAGTACCCTCTTGGAGTGAATCGAGCGGCTGATATCATTGAACAGGTTGTATCTACTGGGAAGCCAGTCTTAGCTTCAAAAAACTAATCAACGTAGATCAGCACAATCAAGTCGAACCTACATTTAACCTATATCTCACCCTTGCGTCAGTACCCTTTGTTTAAGTAACTTACTCCTTAGGGTAGATTCAACAAACCATGCAAGTTCCTTACGATCTGGAAAATATAAATATCTCTACCTTATGGAAACTTATGATGTCATCATCATCGGTGCGGGTCATAATGGTTTAGTCTGTGCAGGTTATTTGCTCAAGTCTGGTTACAGCGTTTTGCTACTAGAAAAGCGATCTGTCGTAGGTGGCGCTGCTACAACGGAGGAAGCCATGCCAGAAGAAGTTCCGGGCTTCTACTTTAACCTATGTGCGATCGATCACGAATTTATTCACCTAGGACCAGTTGTTGAAGAACTCGAGTTAACCAAGTTTGGACTTGAGTATCTATACTGCGATCCCACTATTTTCTGTCCTCATCCTGATGGCAAGTATTTCTTAGCTCATCGTTCTGTTGAAAAGACTTGTGCCGAAATCGCTCGCTATAGCCAGCGTGATGCCCAGAAGTATCGAGAGTATATGGACTTTTGGCATCGCCTGATTCAAGCCATTACTCCTATATTCAATGCACCTCCTAAATCGATCATTGATATTTTAGGGAACTGGGGGCTTCTC
>JGI11783J13700_1012629_pt1 | contig 9957 bp, 8 predicted proteins | sample ElkSlonscriptome_6_FD_13700 | JGI IMG/M metagenome (IMG submission 13700)
GCTATTTACCGATAAATGAACAGCAAAACCCGCCCTTTCCCACCGATAAATGAACAGCAAAACCCGCCCTTTCCCACCGATAAATGAACAGCAAAACCCGCCCTTTCCCACCGATAAATGAACAGCAAAACCCGCCCTTTCCCACCGATAAATGAACTAGCCATCTGAAGTTTTACAACGACAACCGATTCTGATTCAGAGCTGTCTCAATCTGAGGATAGGTTTCTTCATCGTATTCAGACTCGATGGGATACAGCGTTCCAAGATCAGATTGGAGCGTTACTGCACTACATCATGTTAGGTTGAATGCCACTGACTGGTATGCTAGCGGGCATTGCCCACCCTAATCCTTGACAAGACGAGGTGTAATAACCGAACCGCTCCCGAATTAGCACTCACGTTACAAGAGTGCTAAATTTGCTAATGGAGTAACGAGCAAGTATTGGGAACCCTATGGCAAAAATCGTTTCGTTTAACGAAGAATCACGGCGAGCCTTAGAACGGGGAGTCAATGCTCTGGCAGATGCAGTCCGGATTACCCTTGGACCAAAAGGGCGGAATGTGCTGCTGGAGAAATCCTTTGGCGCTCCCCAGATTGTTAATGATGGTATCACCGTCGCCCAAGATATTGAACTAGAAGACCCCTTAGAGAATACGGGGGCGCGACTGATTCGAGAAGTCGCATCCAAGACCAAAGAAATTGCTGGAGATGGTACCACAACCGCTACCGTTCTGGCGCAGGAGATGATTCGGGAAGGACTCAAAAACGTTGCGGCTGGTGCTAATCCGGTTGCTGTACGTCGAGGAATTGAGAAAACCATTAATCATCTGGTTAAAGAAATTGAGTCCATGGCTCAACCCGTCGTTGGCGATGCGATCGCGCAAGTCGCCACTGTCTCCGCCGGGAACGACGAGGAAGTCGGGCAAATGATTGCCGAGGCGATGGACAAGGTAACCAAGGATGGCGTAATTACCGTAGAAGAGTCAAAATCGCTCTCCACTGAACTAGAAGTCGTGGAAGGGATGCAAATTGACCGGGGTTACCTCTCCCCCTACTTTGTCAGCGATCAGGAACGGATGACCGTGGAATTTGAAGATTCCTATATCCTGATTACTGATAAAAAAATTAATAACATCCAAGAATTAGTTTCCATCCTGGAAAAAGTTGCCCGTGCCAGCAAACCCCTACTGATTATTTCTGAAGATGTAGAAGGGGAAGCCTTAGCCACCTTGGTGGTAAACAAAGCGCGGGGAGTTCTCAACGTCGCCGCCGTCAAAGCGCCAGGATTTGGCGATCGCCGCAAGCAGATGCTGCAAGATATTGCGGTTCTGACTGGGGGTCAGTTAATTTCCGAAGAAATTGGTCTCAGCTTAGATAGTGCTTCTACTGAGATGATGGGAACGGCACGCAAAATCACAATTGACAAAGACTCAACCACTATTGTCGCCAGTGGTGAAACCAAGTCAGAAGTGGATAAGCGCATTGCCCAAATCCGCAAACAGCTTGAGGAAACCGATTCTGACTACGATAAAGAGAAACTGCAAGAGCGGATTGCTAAACTTGCAGGTGGTGTAGCGGTAATTAAAGTCGGTGCAGCCACAGAAACGGAACTCAAAGATCGCAAGCTGCGGATTGAGGATGCCCTGAATGCCACCAAAGCCGCGATCGATGAAGGGATTGTTCCTGGCGGTGCAACCACGTTGATTCGCTTAATTTCCAAAGTTGATGGCATCAAAGCTAACCTGGATGCTGAAGAGAAAATCGGTGCGGATATTGTCGCCAAAACCTTAGAAGCCCCTCTGCGTCAGATGGCAGATAATGCCGGGGTTGAAGGTGCAGTGATTGTCGAGAAAGTGCGAGAGAGCCAAGGCAATGTAGGTTACAATGCCGCAACTGGCAAGCTGGAAGACTTGATTGCTGCTGGTATTCTCGATCCCGCTAAGGTTGTGCGTTCAGCACTTCAGAATGCAGGTTCCATTGCCGGGATGGTTCTAACCACCGAAGCCCTAGTTGTCGAGAAACCTGAGCCGCAACCCGCAGCGCCTGACATGGGCGGCATGGGCGGCATGGGCGGCATGGGCGGCATGGGCGGCATGGGTGGCATGGGCGGCATGGGCATGATGTAGTCCTCACCCCTCTGTTATAGTTCATGACCGAAGCAGCCTGTCTAGTTGGACAGGTTGCTTTTTTGGCTACAAGGCAGAAATTGACATCCTCACCGCCCTATGTGGCAGTACCAAGACAGGTTAGGACATTTTTCCCTGTTACACACCGAGCGAAGCCGAGGTGTTCCCTGTTCCCTCCCTTCACCACAAAACTTATTCAGCAGACCCTAAGTAGCGAATATGAGGATAATTGAGATATAGTCCGAAAGTCTAACCCTTGAAACAGGATGAGGCGTGGGTGATGTTCCCAATCCTTCGACAACTGATTAAACGCCAAATTAGCCGAATTTACCTTCTCCTGGCTGTCTTAACCTTCTGTGTCACAACCCTGACTCACCTCCCGGCTACTCAAGCGACTCTTCCCCCAATCGCACAACCTTCGATTTCTCCGCAAACGATGGCGCAACAGGGGAAAACTCACTACGACGCCGGACAGTACACAGACGCCATTAATCTGTTACAACAAGCTGCCGATGCTTTCCAATCACAGGGAGATAGATTACGGCAAGCCATGACATTGACCAATTTAGCCTTAGCTTATCAACAATTAGGACAGTGGCAGAATGCCCAGGATACGATTACCACTAGCTTACAACTTCTCGACAATGCCCAAACCCCTGACGCCTGGACATTACAAGGAGCGGCGTTTAATGTTCAAGGACAATTGTATTTGGCACAAGGGAATCTAGAAGCCGCCCTAGATAGTTTTACCACGGCGGTCAATAGCTATACTCAAACCGAGGATGAAGTCGGTTTGCTGCACAGTCAAATTAATCAAGCTCAAGCCTTACAATTGGCAGGAATGTATCGCCGCGCCCTGGATAGTTTGCAACAAATTGAACCTCGATTACAACAACAACCCGATTCGGCGCTAAAGGCGATTGGCTTGAGACGGTTAGGGAATCTACTGCGCTTAGTCGGGACAATGGATGATGCCAGAAAACGATTAACCCAAAGTTTACAAGTGGCTCAAGTGATTCAATCTCCCGAACAGATTAGTGCTGCCTTTCTGGGATTAGGAAATACGGCGCGATCGCAAGGAGAAATTGAAGCCGCGCTCAATTATTATCAACAAGCCGCTGATCCGATTTTAGGTGACTCCTCAACTCGGATTCAAGCGCAACTCAATCAACTCAGTCTCATCGTCGCCACACCCAGCCTCTCTGCTGATCCAGCATTTATTCAATCGTTGCAAAATCAAATTAGTCAACTCCCGGCGTCTCGTACTGCAATAGAAGCGCGAATTAATTTAGCGGGTTCGCTAATGACACTTCAATCTCAGGACTATGCTAAAACCTCAGAGATAGCCCAGTCTTTGGCGGTAGCTGTGGAACAAGCCAAACAGCTTGGCGACAACCGCAGCCAGTCTCTCGCTTTGGGGCAATTAGGGGCGCTTTATGAACAAACTCAACAATGGAAAGAAGCGCAAGACTTAACCGAACAAGCGTTAGTAATTGCCCAGTCGATTAACGCCCCCGATATTGCTTATACTTGGCAGTGGCAATTAGGACGACTGCTGAAAGCACAGGGAAAACGAGACGGTGCGATCGCGGCGTATAATGCAGCAGTAAATACCCTAGAATCCTTACGTCGAGATTTGGTGAGTATTAATTCTCAGGTGCAATTCTCGTTCCGCGATCGCGTGGAACCAATTTACCGGGAATTGGTGCGATTATTATTATCCTCACCCACCGATAATCCAGATCAAAACGATTTAGCCCAAGCCCGCGATGTGATCGAATCGCTGCAACAAGCCGAATTAGTCAATTTCTTCCGGGAAGATTGCTTAAATGCGAACCGGATTGTGATTGACGAAGTGGATCAAAATGCGGCGGTAATTTACCCAATTGTATTAGGCGATCGCTTGGATGTGGTAGTATCCTTACCCGATGCACCTCTGCGTCATTTCGGGACAAAACTACCTCAAGGGAAAGACTCCAATCTATTTAACCAACTGCGAACCGCGATTTCTCCCCTAAGTGTCGAACCCAAGCGTGGACAGCCTATTACTATCCCTGAATCCTTGCAAAACATTTTTCGGGCGCAAATTTTGGTGATGGGGGGAAATCCTAGGGCGACATCTGAGGAATACTTACCCCTAGCCCAACAGCTTTATGATTGGTTAATTCGCCCGATTGAGTCAGACTTAGCCGCCAGCGGCGCGAAAACCCTCGTTTTTGTCTTGGATAGTCCCCTGCTAAATCTACCCATGGCGGTTCTCCATGATGGGAACCAGTTTCTGATTGAAAAGTATGCGATCGCCTATACGCCGGGACTGCAACTTTTAGACCCCAAACCCTTGACAAGAGGCGACATTTATGCATTCACAGGCGGGCTTTCCGAATCGCGCCAAGGTTTACCTCCCTTACCATTTGTGGAAATCGAATTGCAGCAAATTAAAGCTCAAGTGTCCGGTCAACTGCTACTGAATCAAGAGTTTACCACAACCGCCATTGAACAGGCAATTGATTCCGTACCCTTTCCTGTGGTTCACCTCGCCACCCATGGTCAGTTTAGTTCTAAACTGGAAGATACCTTTATTCTCACCTGGGATAATCGCCTCAACATCAATCAACTTAACACCTTATTGCAAACCAGAGCCGGAGGCGATCGCCAACCCATTGAATTATTGGTACTCAGTGCTTGCCAAACTGCAACAGGAGATAAACGGGCGGCGTTAGGATTAGCAGGTGTAGCAGTAAGGGCGGGGGCGCGTAGTACCTTGGCGACGCTATGGTTTGTTAATGATGCGGCTACGGCTGATTTGATGATTCGTTTTTATCAAGAATTAACCGACAAAACGTTGACGAAAGCCGAAGCCCTGCGCCGCGTTCAAGTTTCTTTACTAAAGGAAAAAAAGTATCAAAATCCGGTATACTGGGCACCGTTTGTGTTGGTGGGGAATTGGTTATAGTTGTCATTTGTCATTCGTCATTTGTCATTTGTCATTTGTCATTCGTCATTTGGTTTCCCCATGAAACAAAAGCGAAGCATCCTTTGGTCTCCCCCATGGAATAAAAAGCGAAGCATCCTCTGGTCTCCCCCTTTTGAAGGGGGACGGAAGGGGGATCAAAAGGGGGACGGAAGGGGGATCTAATCGGGAAGAGGGGGATCTAATCGGGAAGAGGGGGATCTTAAAGGTGGGCTAGGGGAGATCAGTCTTATCCAAGCAGTATTGGCGTTAATTCTATGTCTAAAATTGAAGCATCCACTCTTGAAGAAGCCAGAACAAATTGGTGTATCTACGCTCAACGGATAATAGAAAACTATCATCGCGATGCGATTAATTCAAACAATGTCGTCAATACTATCTATACCCGTTTGGACAAGTTTCTGGAAAGTAAGCCAACGGTGGAAAATGGCAAAATCTACACCAGCACGTATTTTCCTTCAGTGAATGAGGTTAACGCGGATTACGAACAGATTTGGTGCAAAATCAATACCGCTCATCGCATTGATGCGGCTAATTTAGGGTTTCGCTCTCTAGGGGAACATCAATCTAACTCAAAAATGAACGAACTGGCGTTAAACTGGGCATACAATTATGTTGATGATCTTATCAAAAACGCCTATCAAGCCGCCGATATCACTATAGATTATCGGGAAAGCCAAAAGTTAACCGGATTTACCTGGTCTCGTGCCGAACTTGTTTGGCAAAAGATTAACAATAAATCCTATAGTTTAGAGACTCCTTATTTGAGGACGGACAACTTCTTGTTCGAGGCGTTGAGCTATAAACATTACTGCAAACTTTTATCTCCGAAAGGAGCGGTTGATTTTATCGAAGAAATCAGTAAAATGTAATCAGCAACAAAAAAATATTTTCCAAAATCAGCCATTGGAGTTAACGATGATTGAACTGAAACCACTGATTTTCCCCGCTTTAGCCACCATTGCCACTCTTTTGGTTTACTTTGTTCTCACGATCAATGTGGGTCGAGCCAGGGCAAAATATAATGTACCTGCACCTCAAATCTCAGGAGATGTTAATTTTGAGCGTGTGTTTCGCGTGCAACAAAATACGTCAGAACAATTGCTCCTATTTTTACCCAGTTTATGGTTATTCTCTCTGTTTGTTAGTCCAATTTGGGGGGCGGGAATTGGTGCAGTTTGGGTGATTGGGCGAATTATTTATGCCTGGGGTTACTATACAGCGGCGGAAAAACGCGGTATTGGTTTTGGAATTAATTCTCTCTCTCTTCTTGTCCTGCTAATCGGTGCTTTAGTGGGAATTATTAAATTGTTCATCAATACCCCTTTTGGAGTATAATTTGATAAATTAATCGGCTCTCCCATACTTTTACCGCATTAAACACTAATAGTCCTTAACCACCAACGACTAACTGCGCCGTCATCTTCAGTTTTAGAACGTTGTAGAGCTTCTTCAACTAAATCAATCGCTAGTCCCGGCAAGACTTGAGATTCTCGAACCAATTCAGCGTTTGTTGCTCCCAGAGAATAAGCGATTATTTTACCAGCATTGACATTGACAACCCAATATTCTCGTACTCCTAGACGTTGATAGAGTTTTTGTTTGCGCTCTGTGTCATCCTCCAAAGATGAAGCGGCAATTTCAACCACTAGCGTTGGGGGATCAAGTTCATTCAAGTTGACGGGTGCATTAGTATGAGGCGGAAAGGTGGTATTTTTACCAATGTAGAAGGCAATATCTGGCTGGCATTCTCGCAATCTGGCTTTTCTGAAGCTGGTATTCGTTAGTTCTTTGATGGGAATATTTTTAATGGTGGCATATAAGACAATCACCGTAGAGAGAATGGAGTTGTCCTGACCGTGTGCCGAACCGAGTGGAGACATTTCAATCCTCATGTAGCCCTGATCATAATAAAACCTACCACTGGCTAAAGTGGGATCATCTGCAAAGGTGAGAAAATCTTCCCAGTTTGCTTCTACCCAAGTATCGGTAGCAACAGTGGATAGAACGGGTGGTGGATTGACCATATCTAAAATGTTCAGCATCTGTGGCTTTCCATTAGCTTAACGTACAAATGCCGTCAAATCCTTTCACCAAAACGCTTAATTTCCACCTCATCCCCTACCCGAAGTGTTCCCAACTGTTCTTGAATCACGTTTTGCCCAAAAAAGATTTTCCCATTCCGCTGCCGATAGTTTGCCAGTGTCGCTAACGGTTCTTTGCCTGGTGTACCCTGAGATTGATCCACCGTGGTAATTATACATCTGGAACAAGGTTTAACCACGCGAAAGGGAATTGCACCGATGCGAATTTGACGCCAACTGTCTTCAGCATAGGCTTCACAACCAGAAACCACTAAATTGGGGCGAAATCGATTCATGGGAACAGGTGGACGTTGTTCATAAAGATAGACCGCCACGGCAAAGCCAAGATTCTTACACAGCAAGAAATACGTGTAAAAAAGTGTAAATTTTCCTGACGTGTTTGAATTCCTATGTAAAAATAACTCGGCGGCATACAAGCACTTTGACCAACCTAATTCCTGGTACTGTACCCGCGATCGCAAAATACGTAAAACACTTCCCAGTGCTATAGAAGCAACTGTTGAAGAAGTCCCAGATTGAGGGTGTAGATCGAAGGTTCGTGTCTGGAGTCCAGGCTAGATGTGTGGTTTTCAGGCAAGGAGTGATAGCGAATGTCTAACTTTGCCTGCATTAATCCTCAATTTTGCCATTAGTGAACAGGCAAATGGAAAAAGTAGCAGGTACAAGAACAAAGCGATCCGCTAGTTTGGGATTAAGGTTTCAATTAGATGCGATGAAGTACATCAGGATGGATTGGTTGTGCAGGTGGTAGACCATATTGCTTTTGGGTAAAAGAATCTACACTGTCCCAGATAACAAACCATCCTTTAGAGTTTTGGGATGATAGGATGCCAGACCAATGTTGATATCGAACGCGCATTCCGGATTTGAGTGTAACTGGCTTAATGGGGGAAACGGTTGTTATTGCCATATCTAATTCTTGTCCTTATCAAGAGATTTTAGCTATTGCTCATTCCAGAATTCAAGCTATTCCCAATACTTCTTAAGTTTTCGGCTTCCATGACAACTAAATGATTTTTGAGGTAACTGAATATTATTTCAGTCGGCTTATGGTTATTCCTAAGTTGCTCTACACGACGATTCGACAACCGGCGCAATTTTGATGTGAATATTGTCATTATCGGTGAACTTTTTTGTTCTGCTCGGACTACATCTAGTAGTTTCCTCTGCGGTGGCGTTCGGCGGTGGCGTGGTCATAATAGGCAGGTAAATCCGTATAACATCCTTATAGGGGTGTTATATGGAAAAATTCCGTCTAATATATAGTTAGCCGACAATGTGGGAACACTCTATCAAGATTCGATGGAGTTGTTCATCATTGCAGCCTGAAGCCCGTAAATGGGAAAGCTGATGAAGACAAATTGGGACTAAACCAAAGCGCCGGCCAGTTGATGCTCTAAATCTTGATCCAAACGCAATCAGTTCAGCCTGGGTCTGCCTAGAAATGACTGATTCAGCCTGTCTGCCCAGTAGTCCTGAGCCGCCCTCTACATAAAACTGCACCTGAACAAAAATGCTAGATCTCTTAATCCATGTCTGGTTGAAGCCAAATAAAACAGCGATCGCCTGTCTAGGCCTGGTACCTCTAGTGATTAGCTGTGCTGCTGCAGATGTTCCCGATCCGCCTTCTGATACCGCCGCTAGCAGCGCCTCTGAGGAAACCGTGGTGGCCGAAAAACCAATCGCTCCACAGCCAGATCAGTCTTCCTCAACCGACATCGCTCAAAATGCCAATGTTTGCCCACAGCAGCAATTAGTTGAGCGTCATTTTGAAACCCAAAATCACAATATCTATATTTGTTCAGGAACGGTTGAGCATCCCCAGGGATTCTTTGTGGGAATTGGCAAACACAACGGCAGCAGGATGACGAGGATTACGCTGCCGTTAATCTCCAGAGAGGCAGAAAACTATGTTGCTTTCGATGATTTCAAGTACTACAGTATTGATCCGCAGCACCTACAAGTCAGTCTGGATGAACACTTTTTAGTGAATGAGCCTGTCACCATGATTCATGACGCGGGTGAAGATACTAACAACCTGCTGATCGATTTAGAAGAAATAGAAGGAATGCAGTACGCCGATGCTCGCGCTCGGCTCCTTCAGAAGGGCTGGATTCCCGTAGAAGCGCCAGATCCCGGTCCTTACGGTGTCGAGCGTATGGCTTACGATGCTGGCTTTACAGAAGTTGCGGCCTGCGCCGGTACCGGTGCAGGTCAGTGCTCATTTGAGTTTATACATCCAGGTGAGCAGCAATCGCTTTCGGTGATTACCTACGGTGGCTCTGAGCTAGAAGTTGGGGACTGGGACATCCAACCCTCTTCCTCAGTTGAAGCCGCAACGCCGGCTGATAGCAGTCCAGTGGCGCAGGTACAGAGCGTGATTCCCATGCAGTTCCAGGGCCTGTGGGACGACTTAGAGCTCTGCGACATACCAACCAGCGACGGGCGGCTGCGTATCGGGCTTAACCGAATCGAATTTTATGAAACGGGAGGCCCCGTGTTGGAGGTTGTTACCAAAGGAGACCTGGAGATGTCGGTGACGGCTGAGTACTCCAGCGAGGGAGAAACCTGGACCGAAACGAATTCTTTTAAGCTATCGAGCGATCGCTCAGCCTTAACCGATAGCAAAACCAACGTTGTTCGATATCGCTGCCCTAACTAGGCTGTCACTTTAGATCCTACATTCGGCAGATCCTGACTGAGAGAATTAGGAAGGCATAAAAAATTAAAATCGAAAAAATATATAGGTCTAAC
>JGI11783J13700_1089527_pt1 | contig 9907 bp, 10 predicted proteins | sample ElkSlonscriptome_6_FD_13700 | JGI IMG/M metagenome (IMG submission 13700)
AATTGGCGCATGGCAACAAGCTGGGATCGCTATTTTGAAATCCTGTTTGAGGGCATTGAAACATTATGTCGCTCCGTTAGTACGATGACGGAGGGGCGCTTTACGATTACCCCCCTATCTGGGTGGTGATTTAGCCCCACCTCTAGAAGTGTTTGATGCGGTGTCCACCGGAACGGTTGAATGCTGTCACACGAATACGTTCTACTCCTTCCAGAAAAGTCCTGCCCTCGCCTTTGGCACTACCCTTCCTTTTGGTTTAAATGCTCAACAGCAAAATGCTTGGCTCTACAAAGGGAAAGGATTAGATACGTTACAAACGATATTTTCTGAGTTTAATCTTATCCAATTCCCCTAATTTCTACGGAATCAGTAGCATGGATATTAACTGCACCACCTCTACCATTTCCTAGTGTCAGAGTAGAGATTTGTGAGCCACCTTTAGCTTGAAATGTTTGGGCATTAATCTCGATGCCCTTGCCGTCGATATCTCCCAAGGTTAAGGCATAAATTTTTCCACCGTTGAGGCTGACAGTTTCCCCGCTAATCTCTACGCTGCCACCTCCCTCTCCCGTCGTATTGAGCATGGCTCCGGTTCGTAGCATTTATTATTATATCAAATCCACTTGGATGCGTGGGAAATGGAGAATGGTAACGCTAAGATCATCAAGGAGAAAACAATCGGGTTAAAAGTCGCTTAGCGAAACGCTTGGAGCTAGGTTTGGAAGATAGAAACCCGCCTAAAATTCGCCGGATAATCCATTGGTTTGCTGTTGGACGTAATAAATGAAGTAAGTGTCGAAATCCAAAGAAAAATAATCCAAACATTACCAAAGCAGCGATCAGCATGAAAGGAGTTTTCAGGAAAACTGGGATAAAGGGAATCACTAGCAGCATAGCAATCAGCAACGCCAATCCCAAAGCGAGTCCATTGATCAACCGAGTTAACGGCAAAAATGTACCCAAACGCAACTGACCCATGATTTCTTCAATTAACCAATAATGCGCCGCTGAAATCTGATGGGAAAACTTGGGACGTTCTAGACAATTGCGCTGGATTTGATGCATAATATCACCATCCATACCAATCACACTTCGCATCAGCGCCTCTTGGGAGTTTCCGCGCTGATAGTAAGTACAAAACGTTAATCCCGATTGCCAACGGTTTTCGTCATCAATGAGAGCGTAATATCGCAAATCTGTGAGTAATTGGCGGGAAAGCTTCAAGGAATCCCCCATCTGTTGAGCCTGTTGAATCTGATGTAGAATTTCTTTATCTAACGTGAAGCGAACTCCGTGAAACAGAACCTGAGAGCGAGAAATGCGTTCTACCTCGATTTGAATACAAGAGGCGATCGCTAAATCTTGGCGTGGAGAAAGCAGGTGAGACGGTGATGCTAAACGAGGATGCTGATTCATAAACGTCAAACCCTGTTTCCTTTGCCCTGCGTGCAGCGCTATACCTTATGACTTATGTAGTGTAGCTTTGATTAGACCAATAATAAACTCCAACAGTCCCCGCCATTGTCGTTCACTGGCGATTACTCCCTCTCGGTGAATTTGCAGAATAACCTCTTTCTGGGGATGGTGAAACAGGGATTGATCATAACGGTTGATCACATCGCCATCGAGTTGAATCACGGTTTGAGCGCAGATAGTATCCGTCGTGATCCTCCGTTGAATCATCTCAACTTGATCGGGTTGTTGAGAGACTAAACGTAGTACCGTCTGATTCCGATCATCCAAAGCGGCTTTGAGTTCCGCCAGTTTACGCAACCCCCGTAAAAAACGACAGTTCCCTAAAAGTCGTTGAATGGCAACAATTGTCTCTGGGCTTTTCAGATCCAGGGGATTGGGGAGACGAGTGGGAGTACGCTCAAAGTCATTCGCAAAACTGGAGTTATCCTCCTCATACACCGTCGGATCATGAAGTTCCGAGGTTGGATCATTCAACAGCCCCCGATACTCCCGTTCTAGGCTGGTACGTAACTCCAAGTAGCGATCGCGTAACGATTCGTGGATACCTTGTTGTTCTAAATACCCTGGCGAAATCGGATAAATATCCCGGTAGGCTTCCCAGGCAATAAACTTATGACCACTAATATGATCAACCACGATTGTATTCACTTCCAGCGCCGTGAAGTCGATCAGTGTGTCACCTAACGACTGCAAGAAATGATTAATGTTTCGATTCACACCCGAATTATTGCCTCGGGTTTTAGAGACGGGTACATCTGAATGCTCTTGTCGATTGCGATTGGTCATCAACCCACACCTTTTTAGAACACCTGTTCAGTCATCCAATCATCTACCGAAATTTCCCCAAAATGGAAACCTTCGTGACTCAACATTCAATTGTATCGCTCTACGGAATCTCTCCCCCAGCTTCCTCTGCTTCCTCTGCTTCCTCTGCTCCCAGACGTAGCATGCTACGTCTCTACATTGCTTCCCCTAGGGTTCATGTTTTTTATCCGGAAAGGGGCTAGGGGGTGGAGGCGGTGGTGGTTCTCCTTGCTGCGTTGATTTGGGTTTCTCCTGCCAATTTTCCTCCTCTGGATGGCTTAGGGGATCAAAATCATCCAGGGAAAATTCGTCCAAGGAGAGTTCCTCGAATTCATAATCCGGCTCATTCACATTTTCGGTTAATTGGTTTTGATCCCCCAACAAATCCATGGGATCACTTGATGATTCTGAGGTCAGTTCTTTTTCCTCAGACTCTTCGGGTAAAGCACCTAACCCTTCCAAAGGATCGCTGGTAGACTCAGACGTTTGGCTTTCACCCAAGTCTGACCATTCAATCTCACTATCAACCTCAGTTAAATCAGAATAGGGTTCAAGTTCCTCAACGGCAAATTCATCCCAGTCTTCCTGAATATTTAACGCTGAGGGGGACTCCTCAACAGGTGGAGGGGCGGCGAAGGGGTCAAAGTCTTCTACTAAGTCACCCCAGTCTTCATCCGTATCCATCTGGGCAAAAGAGCGATCGCCTAATTCCGGTTCATCTACTACCCAGTCATCCCAGTCGGTATCGTCGTCAGTATCCTGGTTTAGTTCCTCTAAGGAGTCCAAACTGGGCATTTTTTTAGCCGATTCCGGTTCCTTCGGTTTGGGTTCAATGTCTGTCTGGGGTGGGATATCCGGTTCAGCCGAGGGGGGTGACTTCAATTCCTCAAGTTTCAATGTCCCCCAATCTTCGTTGAGAACTTGCCAGTCTTCCTCATCTAACTCCGCTTCGTGGCGATCTGATAGCGATTCTGGTTCTTCTTCTTCTTCAATGAATTCATCTCTCGCATCCTCATCAGTGATTGAGGACTCTTCATCCTCTAGCGGTGGGGGTGGAGGAGGGGGTAAAGACTCAAGCAAATCTAGCACCGAGTCATCCTCATCTTCTTCCTCGTCTTCTTCTTGTTCCTCCCAAGCTGTTGTTGTCTCTGGCGAGGGAGTCGATTCAGGAGAAACCTGTTCCTGAATATCCGGAGTCGTCAAATCTGGCGTTTGGGCGGTCAATTCGGCGGCTGCTACTCCCGCATCCGGTGGGGCGGCTGTCTCTTGCGGGGGAATGGATAAGGGCGGGTATTCTATCTCACTCAACCCTGTCTTGTCATGTTGCAGCGCAATTAAAATCTCAAATAGCTTTTGCAAACTTTTAAGATTATTCTCAACAAGCTGATTGCCTTGCGCCACCTGGTCTAAATGAAAGGGAAGCAGATCTCGATAGGGACCATTGCCGATAAACTGATCCCCAATCTCATTCGCGATCGCTCCCTCAATCGTATTAATTTGAGTCCGCAGGCGATAACCGGGTTGGGCGGCTGTTTCGGCGTTTTCCTCAGCATCAGATGCCACCCAGGTGGTAATTTTCAACTGAATGGCTTCCGCTAAAGCCCCAGCAAACGCTTCTTGAACTTTGCCTGCTTTAAGTTGTTGCCTAAAATCCTCACTCGACGCCATAATACACTCACCTGAATTTGGGCGATTACCAATACAGAAACTGCCAGATTTGTCAACCTCTATGTTCAAGATTAGGGTAAATTATCCTGACTCGAAGGCGACAGAGCTGGATTGCTCTCCCGAAGTTGCTGCTGGGTTGACTGTTGGGGTTGATATTGCACGCGAGTCAACACGGTAAAGAGTTGTTGCAAGTTTTCCAGATTATTCTGGATAATCTGGCGTCCTTCCTGAACTTGCTGGGTATGAAATTGGCGTAGTTCCGTGTAGGGACCATTACCGATAAATTGAGATCCTACCTCATTATCGATGGAGCCTTCCACAATATTAATCCGGGTACGCATACAGGAATTAGCCGCAGGCTTCTCTGTTTGTGGCGAATTGGCGGAAGCCACCCAGGTCGTAATTTCCAACTCAACCGATTCCGACAAGGCTAGGGTAAAGGCATCGCCAATGTTTCCTGACCTTAGTTTCTGTTTGAATTCTTCGCTGGTTGTCATATAATTAATCTGCTCCAGCTATATCAGCGTAATACTCAAAGTCCTTTGACTATAGCAAACTTCTGCCTCTACTCTCTACCTTCCCTGTTCCCTGTTCCTTGACTACCAAAAGTCTGTCACCTCATAACCCAGCTCAGTCAGCATCTGATACAACAGGGGTAAACTCAGACCAATAACATTACTATGACAACCGTCTAGTTTTTCGACAAATAAGCCGCCCCGCCCTTCCAGCGCAAAGCAGCCCGCGCATTTAAGTGGTTCGCCTGTCGCCACATACGCTTGAATCGCGCGATCGCTAACATTGGCAAAGTAGACTTGTGTTATCCCACAACGGACAATTGTTTTGTCCTGGGATAAGTCAATTAAGGCATGACCGGTATAGAGTTCGCCCACTCTACCCCGCATCATCTGCCACCGGGCGATCGCCTCTTGGGGATTGGCTGGTTTCCCGTGGATCTCACCCTGAATGCTTAACACTGAATCACAGCCTAACACTAGCGCATCGTTAAATTTAGGCGCAACGGTTTGGGCTTTGTGTAATGCTAACGTCTTGACCAACTCTACCGGATCAGTAACCTTAACCTGAGATTCATCAAAATCACTCTGACAAACGATGGGTTCAATGCCAACATTGTGCAATAAACGGCGGCGTGCTGGTGAAGCGGAGGCTAAAACGAATTTTGTCATTCGTCTATTGTCCTTTGTCATTCGTTACATTTATCTTGACAAATAACCCCTCATCTAGTAAACATTAAACGAACTAACGACTTGGGTAAACAAGTCTTGCACTTTATCCCAACGTTCTTCAGTAGTTGAAGCATTCAAGGTATAGAGCTTATCATGACTGATCACGGCTGTGGCTAGGTCATGCCGATTTTGACTGGGAAGTTTGACACTATATTCAAGAAGATAATAGGTTTTGTCTCCCGTATCGTGAGCTTTGGCATCGACTAATTCAACTTGACGATTGGAATTCGCCGCCGAAAGCACATTTTGCTGGAGTTGATAACCGACTTCCCCAGGCGTTCCTAAATCAGTGAGGGTTGTATTCTCTGGAACGGGGTTAATCACCACGCTGACATTTTCGGTTGGCTCGATCAAATCCCGAAATACGACATCGGGTCCATCAGTGACTTTAATCGGCACCCAACCATTCGGATAGAGAAACTCATAACCGTCAGCCGTATCGACATAGCTTTTCAGTCCACTAACGCCGACAGTGCAGCCATGCAGACTTAAGCTCAATACTAGCAGCAAAATGGCGGCAATGGTCTTGAGCATCTTTTTATCCTTTGAATTAGTGCATTCTTATTGTCTCATCTTCCGGGTACACTAATGATCAACATAGGTCATGTTGGCTTGGACAGGGTTAAGGTTATAGCACTACGCATTGAGGTTAGGACAATACAATTGGGTGAAAAGGCAACAGGCAACAGGCAACAGGCAACAGGCAACAGGGGAATATCCTAATGTATCGCCGTAGTACTATAACGAGGAACCACTTTGGCAAGGTTTACGTCGGCAGAGTGTAAAACTCTCACGCTAACTCTCTTAAGATTAAATCGGAAAACCAAAACAACACAACAATGAACTCAACCTATCGCATACTGACCATTTTTGGATTAATAACTGTCCTGACGGGATTCTCCGAAGCGGTTCACGCCCAACAGCCAATCAGGGTTGTGCAAGAAGCCTCGTCAGAGGAGTTAACAGCCGTGGAACTGTATAACCGAGGCGTCGATAAATTGGAACAGGGTGATTATGCTGGTGCGATTTCTGACTTCGGGGATGCATTACAACTGGAGCCCGAAGATGCGGATACCTATTATAATCGCGGCTACGCTTATCATAGTCTGGGTAATTACGATGCTGCGATTTATGACTATACCCAAGCGATTAAATTAAATCCCGATTTCAGTCAAGCCCATAGTAACCGAGGCTATACCCATTTTGTGCGCCGGGATTATCAAAAAGCGATCGCGGATTTCACGAAGGCGATCGAAATTGATCCGGAAAATGACACAGCATATATTAGTCGCGGGAATGCCTATGATGAGTTGGGAAATTCTGAAGAGGCTCTCAATGATTACGCCAAAGCGCTGGAAATCAACCCCGAAAATGCTCGCCTTTATTATAATCGGGGGCTAACCCGCAATCGCTTGGAACAATATGAAGACGCGATCGCTGATTATACTAAATCAATCGAACTGCAACCCACCTTTGCTGAAGCGTATTACAATCGGGGGCTGACTCAATTCCAATTGGAGAACATTGAAGCAGCGACGGCTGATTTGCAGAAAGCGGCTGAACTTTTCAAAGAACAAGGCAGATTAGACAGTCATCAAAGTGTTGTGAATGCGTTACAAGCGATGCAAGGGGAAGCAAACCCCTGACCCTACTGATTTTAGCTTTTTAGGCTAAATCGAACTAATGTTTCGCGTAATCCTTAATCAGATTTCACTTCATTGTTAGTCCAAAATCGCTGGATTAACAGGGGTGTTCCCGATTTAGGGAATCGCCGCAATTAGCTAACGCTCGATACAGAGACAGCGACGAACATTAATCCACTAACTAAAACTAGAGCCGCAATTCCCAGGAATACATAGGTGCGTTGCTCGGTTTTGGTTGGTGGTTCTGCTTGGTAGACTTTCGGTTCACGGGCAAAGTTATTTAAACGTCCGCCTTCTTCTGTGGTATATGGCATGGATGATAACCTTTTTTACTCAACTTATAGAATTGTAACAAACTCTCAGTATGAATACTCTCTTGTTTGGATAAGAAATTGTTATAGTCGCTAAAAAGCGGTTCTAACCCTCTAATAACCGTTGCACCGAAACCCGAACATCAAGAAATGCCAAGGGCTGAATTTCTCCCGTCGTCAGGGTTAATTGGCGGGTATAGTCACCATCGACAGGTTCACGGAACACTTTCAGGTGTCGGTTTTTTAAGTTGACAACCCAATAGTCCTCAATTCCGGCAGCGGCGTAAGCCCTGCGCTTGATTTGCAAGTCTTTGGCAAGGCTAGTGTTGGCAAACTCAATCAGCAAAAAGACATCTTCAGCGTAGGGATGGCGCTGGCGGTAGATTCGTCCCAGAGGTCTGACGATCGCCAGATCAGGCTCAGGTTCAGAGTTGTTCGGTAGAGTAATAGGACGACCTTCCCGGACTTTAGCGCGATCGCCTAAAAGTTGGCTAAGATAAGTCCCACTTTCATCTCCCAGGTAAGCATGTTCTGGACCCTCCGGGGGCATTTCAATAATTTCTCCGTTTAACAGTTCGACATGACGATTGTCTAAAAGACCCACTTCAATCATGCGGTGGTAGTCATCTAGCGTCCATTTGGCGGTAGTTACGGTCATCAAATTATCCTCCAGATTTTGGGGATTTGATTAATTTTGACGAAGTAATCCTCAAACCCTAACAAAGAACAAAGAACAAAGAACAAAGGACAAATGACAAATGACAAATGACAATCTTAACTAATTGTCCCCGTCAACGGTGAACTCGCACTGGCATAACTTTTAATCGGAATCCGTCCCGCCAGAAATGCCAAACGCCCTGCTTCAGTCGCCATCCCCATCGCTTTCCCCATCGCCACCGGATTTTTGGCTAGCGCGATCGCACTATTCACTAGTATTGCATCTGCCCCCATCTCCATGGCTTGCGCCGCTTCACTAGGCGATCCAATTCCCGCATCTACGACCACAGGAATTCCCGCTTCTTCGATAATAATTTGAATATTTGCCGCCGTTTTAATCCCCTGTCCTGAACCAATCGGCGAACCCAAGGGCATTACTGTGACACACCCCACCTCTTCCAATCGTTTAGCTAACATGGGGTCAGCATTAATATACGGCAGTACCGCAAACCCCTCTTTCACCAGTTTCTCAGCGGCTTCCAAAGTGCCAATCGGGTCAGGTAATAAATATTTCGCGTCGGGAATCACTTCTAACTTGACAAAATTATTATCCTCTTGCCCCAACAACTTTGCCATTTCCCGTCCTAACCGCGCCACCCGCACCGCTTCCTCTGCGGTTTTACAGCCGGCGGTATTGGGTAACATCCAGATTTTTGTCCAATCCAGCGCTTCTGCTAATCCTTCATGACCCGGGGCTTTGGTTTGCACCCGCCGCACAGCTACGGTAACAATCTGACTCCCACTCGCCGCAATACCCTGTTGCATTTGTTCAATGGTGCTGTATTTCCCTGTACCCGTCATCAGGCGGGAGTGAAATGTTCGACCTGCAATGATTAACGGGTCAGATGTCGCTGGTTCTGTAACCGAGGTGGTTTGGGGAAATACGGACGTAATTGGAGAACTGATCATTAAATTTGAGGAGGATTGATGATAAAAGCGATCGTATCGAAAATAGTCTAATAGCGGATCAACAGTTTGCGTTTCCATCCAGTCTGCCAATAGCTGGGCGGTTATTGGGGCGAGGAGAATGCCATTGCGATAATGTCCTGTCGCTAGGGTTAGGTTTTCACAAGGGCTAACGCCCAGGATCGGACACTCATCTGGGGTGGCGGGTCGAAATCCCCACCAGCATTCCCGAATAGACCAATCCTGTAGGGATGGATATAACCGTATTGCCCGTGATAGTAAGGTGTGAATTCCCGCTGGCGTATTATCCGATTGCCATCCCACGTCCTCACTGGTTGCACCAATCAATAATCGCCCATCCCGACGTGGAACTAAGTAGGTATCGGGTCCATACAGCACCCGTTGCAGGGGTAAGGGCTGATGGGGATTGGCTGGTATTTGTACCGACAGCATCTGACCCTTTTTCGGATAAACGGGTAGAGGTAGCAGTTGGTTAGACCAAGCCCCCGTTGCTAAGACATAATGGTCAGCCTGAAATTCACCAACCGAGGTTCTGACGCTACAAACGCGACGATTTTGCTGCTCAATTGCTTCAACGGTTACGCCTTCGCGCAGGTCAATCCCTGATTCTTGAGCGGCTAATCGCAGGGCTTGTGCCAAGGCGCGGTTATCGACTTGCCCATCTTCGGGATACCACCAACCGCCAATCACATCTGCCCCTAAACCGGGTTGATATAGATGAATTGCCTGTTTATCTAACCAATTCCCGACCTCAGGCTCAGAGGCGGAAACATTCTCATAGACGGGGGCGAGAATGCCGCAGGGCAAATATCCTGTCGCCACACCCGTAAGCTGTTCCAGTTTAGTACACCATTGGGAATAGAGCGATCGCGATCGCCCACATAACTCCCGCATCGGACTTTCGGGAATGGCTTCTGCATTAGGAGCTAACATACCAGCGGCGGCTAGAGTCGCTGCTTGTTCAAAGTCGCGGGTTAATACGGTGACTGTCGCTCCCCGCCACTTTAACTCTAGGGCGAGTGCCAAACCAATCACGCCACCACCAACAATTAAAATATCACTGGAAAAGTTCATTAGATAAAACGTTAGACGCGCCCTAGCCAGTCCGTACAGATTT